>ERZ1034980.535-NODE-535-length-27263-cov-45.526536_pt1 | contig 27263 bp, 23 predicted proteins | sample MGYA00520622_ERZ1034980 | MGnify/ENA primary metagenome ERZ1034980 (study PRJEB33766, sample SAMN09781791) | gut metagenome | biome: gut microbiome | host: Homo sapiens | place: Madagascar | study: EMG produced TPA metagenomics assembly of the PRJNA485056 data...
TCGGAAAGAAGCTATCCTATATGTTTCGAAAGCCATTATAACATAAAGAAGCCGGACCGGAGGTTCGACTTCCCATGTTGCCCTGATCGGACTTGTGATGCCTGATTAGTGTTCAGACGTGACTCGGCTGCTGTCCACCGTGATACGACTGAACAGCAGCGATGCCTGAAAGGCACGGATATCATGGCTTACGGCCATGCTTTCGGAGGTAGCGTACCACGCGGTCCTCCTCAGCCACGAGGTAGATCCCGAAGCGGAAGAAGAGAAGCAGTGCGATGATCAGAAGGATCCCATCGATATCCATGGCGCACCTCCTAGAGCTGGAAGCACTTCTGCAGTGCCTTGTACTCGCCGATGACGAGAATCGTAACGTCGTCCGTGAGGACGATATCCGGAGTGACCGTGACATTCGTTTCACCGTGCGATTTCACGCCGAGGATGTTGATGCCGTAGAGCTTTCGGATATTAAGCTCGCCGATACTTTTTCCGAGCCAGTTCTTCGGGATCGGGACTTCGAAGATGGCATGCTGCTTATCGATTTCGATGTAATCGAAGATGTGGTCAGCAGTATAACGGATGGCGGCCCACTGTGCGAGCTGCTTCTCCGGATAGACGACCTGATCAGCGCCGTTACGAAGCAGGAACTTCGCCTGAACGTCACGCTCTGCACGAGAGACCACGCACTTCGCGCCGAGCTCCTTCAGAAGCGAGGTGGTTTCCAGCGAGTTCTGGAAGCTGCCGCTGATGGTGACGAAGCAGACATCGTAGTTACCGATGCCGAGGGAGCGGAGGAAATCCGCGTTCGTGCTGTCACCGATCTGCGCAGTGGTGACATACGGGAGCACTGAGTTGATGCGCTCCTCCGAGATGTCCACGGCCATGATCTGATGACCGAGCTGCATCATCTGTATCGCGAGATGACGACCGAAACGCCCTGCACCAATTAATAAAATATTCTTCATAGTAGTTTACTCCTTTATTTTTGAGTTCATATCCGGGTCCCCGACTCAGGCTTTACAGGTCTCGGAGTACGTTGCTTCCGTTGCCGTCCCTCCGGGTCCCCTTAACTGAACGCTGGATTTTTTATCCGACGGTGATCTGCTCCTGCGGGAGTCTGGCGACGCTGGTCTTCCGGTTCGACACGGTCGCGTAGATGAGGGTGAGGCCTCCGACACGGCCCATGTACATGAGCACGATGAGGATCAGCTGCGACAGGATGTGTAAATGTGGTGTGAGGCCGAGGGTCAGTCCGACGGTTGCGACGGCAGAAGCGGTCTCGAAGAGGCAGCTGGAAAATGACAGCCCCTCATAGATGCTGATGACGAGGGCACCTCCGAAGAAGAGCGTAAGGTACAGCATCATGATCGTCGCGGCGGTCCGTACGATACCGCAGTCGATGCGGCGGCCGTAAAGCTGCACGCTCTCACGCTGTCGGAAGGTCGCGATGGCGTTCGCCATCATCACCGTGAAGGTGGTCGTCTTCATACCACCGGCCGTGGATCCCGGCGAGCCGCCGATCAGCATGAGAAGAATCATGACACCACGGGAAGCGCCCGAGAGCTTCGTGAGATCGGTGGTATTGAAGCCGGCGGTACGGGGCGTCACCGACTGGAACGTGGCGGCGAGCAGACGCTCACCGAGGGGAAGACCGCTGTAGTCAAGAGCGAAAAACAGCGCTGCCGGCAGCACGATCAGTGCGAGGGTGGTCACGAGGATCACCTTACTCTGCATGCGGTAGCGGCGGAAGCGGAGCCGGTTCGTGCAGATATCCTCCCAGGTCAGAAAGCCAATGCCGCCGATCACGATGAGCAGCATGATGGTGATGTTAACGACGGGATCCGCGGTGTAGGCGGTCAGCGACGGATAGAGATTTCCGGGACGGCCGAGCAGGTCGAAGCCGGCGTTGCAGAAGGCAGAGATCGAGTGGAAGACGGCGTACCAGATGCCACGGAGACCGTAGTCTCGGCAGAAGGCCGGGAGCAGAGCGAGTGCGCCGAGGAGCTCGATGAGGAAGGTGCCGCACAGGATGAAGCGTGTGAGGCGGACGATGCCGCCGACCTTCGGGGCCGAGATGGCGTCCTGCATGGTGCTGCGCTGCATGAGCGAGATTTTACGGCCGGAGAGGAGGGCGAAGGCGGCGGCGACCGTGATGATGCCGAGTCCGCCGATCTGAATCAGCATGAGGATGATCGCCTGGCCGAAGCTCGACCAGTAGGTGCCGGTGTCCTGCACGACGAGGCCCGTCACGCATACCGCCGAGGTCGCCGTGAAAAGCGTCTCGTGGAACGGCGTCCAGAGACCGCCCGCCGACGAAATCGGCAGCATCAGGAGCAGCGCGCCCACGAGAATGACGCAGGCGAAGCCCCCGGTGATAATCTGAAACGACGAAAGACGATGCATCCGCCGAAGCTGTTCTTCAGTCATAAAGTTGATCCTCCCGGAAATCTGAGGCGGCGCGATCGTGCCTCGATCAGAATTGCACTTATGATAGCAGGGAGGAGTTAAAGGAGGGATAAGGGAATAAAGGATGGTATTAAGATGGTGTAAAGATGAGCGGGTTCAGGTCTGAACGGTTACCCGCTGGTGATTCGAATCACTCGGACGCAGGAATCGTCGTTGCCTCGTGGCCTTTCGGGGATTATAATGAACAGAGATTTAAGTATATAAGTGAGGGAAATACATGGAATATCGTATCGAACATGACACTATGGGTGAGGTCCGTGTGCCGGCAGAGCATTTCTGGGGCGCGCAGACCGAGCGTTCGTTGGAGAATTTCCGCATCGGCACGGAGACGATCCCACGCGAGGTGATTCACGCCTTCGCGGTGCTGAAGTCCGCAGCGGCGACCGCGAACCACGCCCTCGGCAAGCTTCCGGAGGCGGAGGCGGAGGCCATCACCGGTGCCTGCCGTGATATCTGCGACGGCAAGTACCCGGAGGAGTTCCCGCTGAAGGTATGGCAGACCGGCTCCGGCACACAGTCGAATATGAATATGAACGAGGTCATCGCACATATCGCGATGCATGATCATCCGGAGCTGAAGATCCATCCGAACGATCATGTCAATATGTCCCAGTCCTCGAACGACACCTTCCCGACAGCGATGAACATGGCCGCGGTGCTCGCGATTCACGCGCAGCTCATCCCGGCGATCGACACGCTGATCGCGACGATGAAGCGTCTCGAGGAGGAGAACCATGATGTACTGAAGATCGGGCGTACGCATCTGCAGGATGCCGTTCCGATCCGTTTCAGTCAGGAAATCTCCGGCTGGCGCGGCATGCTCGAGGAGTCGAGAGCGCAGATCCTTGAGGCCTCCGATCATCTTCGGAAGCTCGCTATCGGCGGTACTGCGGTCGGCACCGGACTCAACTGTCCGGCGGGCTTTGACACAGCCTGCTGTGAAGAGATCTCCCGCCTCAGCGGACAGACCTTCACGCCGAGCAGCAACAAGTACCACGCGCTCACATCAAAGGACGGCTATGTCTTCACGAGCGGCGCACTGAAGGGCCTCGCTGCAAACCTTATGAAGATCGCGAACGACATCCGCTGGCTCGCGAACGGGCCGCGCTGCGGTCTCGGTGAAATCTCCATCCCGGAGAACGAGCCGGGCAGCTCCATCATGCCGGGCAAGGTCAACCCGACCCAGTGCGAGGCGATCACGATGATCGCGATCCAGGTGATGGGCAACGACAGCACGATCGGTATCGGCGCATCCCAGGGTAACTTCGAGCTCAATGTCTTTATGCCGGTGCTCGCCTACAATATGATGCAGTCCATCCGCCTCTTAAGCGACGGCATGGTCTCCTTCGAGCTCCACTGCGTCCGCGGCATCAAGGCGAAGAAGGAAAAAATGGATGAAAATCTCCGCAACTCCCTCATGCTCGTGACCTGCCTGAGCCCGGTCATCGGCTACGAGAACGCGGCGGCCTGCGCACACAAGGCCTTCGAGGAAAACACGACCCTGAAGGAAGCGGTGCTCGCCCTCGGATTCCTGTCGGAGAGCAAGTATGACGAGGCGGTTCGGCCGGAGAAGATGGTTTAACACCACGATCTATGCTGTGCGATGCCAATGCTGACCGGCTGGAGATAACTGCTCCGTCGGAAGCATTGGCCGAATATAAAATAAAGAAGAAATAAACATCGAGGAGGACACAACGATGGCAAAGGATGTATCTGCAGAGTCTATCAAGCTGCATTATGAATTAAAGGGTAAGATCGAGGTGGCGTCACGCGCAAAGGTCGACAGCTCCGAGGCGCTGTCCCTCGCCTATACACCGGGCGTGGCTGCGGTCTGCAAGGAGATCGAGAAGGATCCGGAGAAGCAGTGGGAGCTGACCCGCCGCTGGAACACGGTCGCGGTCGTGACGGATGGTACCGCGATCCTCGGACTCGGTGATATCGGACCGGAGGCCGGCATGCCGGTTATGGAAGGCAAGTGCGTACTGTTTAAGGAGTTCGGTGGCGTGGACGCGGTTCCGCTCTGCATCCGTTCGAAGGATGTGGATACCATCGTCAACACGATTTCCCTGCTCGCCGGATCCTTCGGTGGCATCAACCTCGAGGATATCGCGGCTCCGCGCTGCTTCGAGATCGAGAAGAAGCTGAAGGAAAAGTGTGACATCCTCGTATTCCACGATGACCAGCACGGTACCGCTGTGGTGGTAGCTGCGGCACTTCTGAATGCCGTGAAGGTCACCGGCAAGAAGATGGGCGAGCTGAAGATCGTCATCAACGGTGCGGGCGCGGCCGGCTGTGCGATCGGCAAGCTTCTCGTGAAGATGGGCTTCGGCAATGTCATCATGTGCGACATTCATGGCATCATCTGCGAGGGTGATGAGGGCCTCAACTTCGGTCAGGAGGAGATGTCTCACATCACGAATAAGGATCATATCCACGGCACGCTCGCCGATGCACTGAATGGTGCAGACGCCTTCATCGGCGTTTCCCGTGGCGGTCTCGTGTCGAAGGAGATGGTCAGAAGCATGAAGGATGGTATCGTTTTCGCGATGGCGAACCCGACCCCGGAAATCATGCCGGAGGATAGTAAGGCAGCCGGTGCGGCGGTCATCGGTTCCGGTCGTTCCGACTACCCGAACCAGATCAACAACGTGCTCGTCTTCCCGGGCATCTTCCGTGGTGCACTTGACGTACGCGCAACCGACATCAACGACGAGATGAAGGAAGCCGCAGCATATGCCATCGCCGGCCTCGTATCCGACGATGAGCTCACACCGGAGTACATCATCCCGAAGGCCTTCGACCCACGCGTACGTGATGCTGTCGCCAGTGCCACTGCAGAAGCAGCACGTAAGAGCGGTGTCGCTCGAGTGTAAGGCTGTGTAGGAGTTTGCAATTAAGAACATATCGATCGAGAGGAGCTGCCGAATCGGCAGCTCCTCTTTTAAAATCTATATCCATGAAACTCATGGTTGACATCACTGCTTTACCATGGTAGAGTGTTGAATCATAAGAGGGATTCACGAGGGGCCTCCGGAGGCCGACTCGTCGCACGGGAGTGCAGGAGGAGATAATTATGAAAAAGACTTTAGCGATGATGACAGCAGCGATGATGGTGGCGGGTGCGCTTGCGGGTTGTGGTTCGTCCGGCTCGACACCGACGGCGACCACCGCAGCAGCGACCGAGAAGGCGACCACCGCAGCGGCTACCGAGGCAGCGACGGATGCAGCCACCACCGAGGCGGCAGGAGATACCGCAGCGGCCGCAGAGGGAACCGTAAAGACACCGAGCGGCAAGTTCACCGTTGGTTTCGATCAGGAGTTCCCGCCGATGGGCTTCGTCGGTGATGATGGACAGTTCACCGGCTTCGACCTCGACCTCGCGAAGGAAGTCGCTTCCCGTCTCGGCCTCGAGTTCGTACCGCAGCCGATCAACTGGGATGCGAAGGACATGGAACTCGATTCCGGCAACATTGACTGTATCTGGAACGGTTTCACGATGCAGGGCCGTGAGGACGCCTACACCTGGGTAGGCCCGTATATGGCGAACAATCAGGTATTCGTCGTGACTGCCGACAGTGATATCGCGTCGAAAGCCGATCTCGCAGGCAAGGCGGTCGAGGTTCAGAAGGATTCTTCGGGACTCGCTGCACTGCAGGGTGAGGCAGAGCTCAGTGCAAGCTTCGGATCGATGACCGAGGTTGCAGACTACAACACGGCGCTCATGGATCTTGAGTCCGGTGCCTGTGATGCGGTCTGCATGGACAGCATCGTCGCCGGCTACCAGATCAAGTCTTCCGGTAAGGATATGAAGATCCTCGATGATACCCTCGCCGCAGAGGAGTACGGCATCGGCTTCAAGAAGGGTGAGGACGAGCTTGCGAAGGCGGTTTATGACACCCTCATGGCGATGAAGGACGACGGAACCGTAGCGAAGATTTCGAACGACTGGTTCGGCTCCGACGTATTCACCCTGAAGTAATACACGCGAGTGTAGACATTGGACCTGATAGGAGAGGGCTCCGGCGGATACCGGCCAGACTCCTGTCAGGTTCATCTTTGCGTTTAAGGGCTTCCCGGAGCGTTGCTTGGGATGTGCCACTTTTATGCAGAATGCTGTGTTCTCGGCTTTGGATTTCGCGAGAATATGATATGATAAAGACTGGTTGTTAAAACCATCAAATTTTGTTTTTTGGAGGAATTACCGTGGCACTGTCACAGATCATCCTGGAATTACTGAAGGGTCTTGGCGTTTCGGTCGAGATCTTCGCCATCACCCTGCTGTTCAGCCTGCCGCTGGGCCTGCTGGTGGCCTTCGGGCGTATGTCGAAAAACGGCGTCGTGAGCGGACTCACGAAGGCCTACATCTCCATCATGCGTGGAACTCCGCTGATGCTGCAGCTCTTCGTCGTGTATTACGGTCCGTACTACCTCTGCCACATCAAGCTGAGCCCGACCTACCGTAATTCCGCCGTGTACATCGGCTTTATCATCAACTACGCCGCCTACTTCGCGGAGATCTACCGCTCGGGCATTCAGTCCATGCCGGTCGGACAGTACGAGGCGGCCGACATCCTCGGCTACACCCGCGTGCAGAGCTTCTTCCGCATCATCCTGCCGCAGGTGCTGAAGCGCATCCTGCCGTCCGTCACGAACGAGGTCATCACCCTCGTCAAGGACACCTCGCTCGCGTTCTCCATCTCGGTCATGGAGATGTTCACGAAGGCGAAGGCCCTGTCGTCCAGCCAGACCTCGATGACCCCGCTCATCGTCGCCGGCGTGTTCTACTATGTCTTTAACTTCATCGTCGCCCTCCTCATGGAGCGCATCGAGAAGAAGATGAACTACTATAAGTAAGGAGATGCGCGATGAATCTGCTCGAAATGAAAAACGTCAAGAAAAGCTTCGGCGACCTCCAGGTCCTGAAGGATATCAGCCTGACCGTCGCAGATGGCGAGATCGTGTCGATCATCGGCCCATCCGGTTCCGGCAAGTCCACCCTGCTTCGCTGCGCCACCCTGCTCGAAACGATGGACGCCGGTACACTGAAGTATGAGGATACGGTGGTTGCGGACAATGCTTCCGACGGGCGTGCAGCATACGCCGATAAGGAAACACTCCGGAAGATCAAGCAGGTCTACGGCCTCGTCTTCCAGCAGTTCAACCTCTTCCCACACTGGAATGTGCTTCAGAACGTGACCGACGCGGTCATCCATGTACAGAAGAAGTCCCGGGAGGAGGCAGAGAAGATCGGCCGCGAGCTCCTCGAAAAGATGGGCCTCGCGGATAAGGAGAAGTACTATCCGTACCAGCTCTCCGGCGGACAGCAGCAGCGTGTCGCTATCGCCCGTGCCCTGGCGCTGAACCCGAAGGTTCTTTTCTTCGATGAGCCGACCAGCGCCCTCGACCCGGAGCTCACCGGGGAAGTCCTGAAGGTTATCAAGTCCCTGAAGGATCTGCACATCGCGATGGTGATCGTCACCCACGAGATGGCCTTCGCCCGCGACATCTCCGATAAGGTCATCTTCATGGCCGACGGTGTCATCGTCGAAGAAGGCACCCCGGAGCACGTATTCAACTCCGAGAACGAACGTATGCAGAGCTTCCTCGGACGATACAAGAACATATTGTAAAAAGACGCAGCACCCGGGATACGGGTGCTGTTTTTTGTAACAGTTCAGGCGGGGTGATGTCCTCATCCCCGTTTGATTTTTAAGAGACATCTATGCCGAACGTCTCTTTTTGTTTGCCCACCCCATTCACATTCTTTATCTGTTTACTTATCGGACCTATCCCGTGCAAATCTATTGACAAGTAACCGTTCGGTAACTATGCTTAGAGTTACCGAACGGTTACGTTTTGTAAGGAGATGGATGATGGCGGAAGGTACGAAGGAAAGGATTTTAGACATTGCACTTGAACTGTTTGCGCAGAACGGATATCTGGGTACGTCGATGAGCGATATCGCGAAGCAGCTGGGATTTACGAAAGCGGCGCTGTATAAGCATTACGCCAGTAAGCAGGAGATTCTGGATCAGATCGTGGAGCGGATGAACCGGATGGATTATGATCGTGCAGAAGCGTATGAGATGCCGGAAACGGAGCCGGACGGTTTCGCGGAAGCGTATATGCATACGCCGATCGAGAAGATCCGGATTTACAGCCTGGCGCAGTTTGATCACTGGACGAAGGAAACATTCTCCGCAAATTTCCGTAAGATGCTGACGCTCGAGCAGTATCGTGATCCGAAGCTGGCACAGCTCCACCACGATTATCTGGCGGGTGGACCGCTGGAGTACATGGCGGCGATCTTTCGCAAGTTGGCAGCTTCGGATGAGGAAGCGATGCAGCTCGCACTGGATTTTTACGGGACGATGTATCTGCTCTACAGTGTCTACGATGGTGCGGAAGATAAGGCGTCTGTTGCGCCACTGCTGGATGCTCATATCCGGCGGTTTATTGCGAAAGTTGAATCCAAGTATAGAAAGAATGAGTGAATAGCCTGGAAGATGGCGAAGAAATAAAGCATTGATTCTGATTTTATAGAAATAATCATATTGAGTCACGAAGCTGCCACAGAACACTTGAAGAAGGAATAAAAATATGAACATTACCGTGATTTATGCCACATGGCGGAAGAAGCCGTCCTGCAGCTGGAACATTGCCCAGATACTCATCCAGGAGCTGTTGTCAGACGGAGAACTGTTCGAGTTTCAGCTCCCGCAGGATATGCCCCATATCTGCGTGGGATGCTATGCCTGCATCAACGGGCAGGAACAGAGCTGTGGCGGAGCAGCGGCTCTTGCACCGATCCTGCGCGCGATGGAGCAGTCCGAGCTGATCATTTTCTGCACACCGACCTATGTGTATCATGTTCCGGGGCAGATGAAAACGCTGCTGGATCATTTCGGGTACCGCTGGATGGTTCACCGCCCGGACCTGACTTTTATGAAGAAGCAGGCCGTCATCATCAACACCGCCGCAGGTGGCGGTATGCGATCGACCGTCCGGGATATCAAAGACAGCACGGACTACTGGGGCATCGTGAGAACGCACATCCTCTCGCAGGCCGTGTGGGGGCACGACTGGACGAATCTGCCTGCAGCATTCCGCAAATCGGCAGAAAAGAAGGTCCGGCGGACAGCCCGAAATGTCCGACGCAGAGCCAGGCAGCTGACCCCATCCCTTAAAGTGAGATGCCTGTTCAGGTTCTATCAGTTCCTGCATAGGAAACAGAAAATGTCAGCGGTCGATGACGCCTACTGGCTGGAAAAAGGGTATGTCACGGGGAAGCCGTGGAAGTAAAACCATTGATAAATGGAAAAAATATGTCAGATTGGAGGGATGACGGATGAACTATATTCGGGTTACAAAAGAAAATATTGATAAGGAACATATCTGTTGCGCAATGTCCGGCAAGCAGAGTGTTGCAAAAAAGGAATGGCTCAAGCATCGCTTGGATGATGGGCTTGTTTTCTATCGCAGTGGGGAACGCGGTAAATGCTTTATCGAATATATACCGGCCGAAAATGCATGGGTGCCGATCGAGGCAGACGGATATCTCTACATTAACTGCCTCTGGGTATCCGGCTCCATGAAGGGACATGGATACTCAAATGATCTGCTGGAGGCGTGCATCCGTGATGCCAGGGCGCAGGGGAGGGAAGGCATTTGTATTCTGTGCGCAGAGGGTCGGAAGCGGGAATTTCTCGCTGACCCGAAATTCCTGCCCTATAAGGGGTTTCGTGTGGCAGACATCTCCGACTGCGGAATCAATCTCATGTACCTTCCCCTTGCAGATAATGCAGCGCCACCGAGATTCAAGGACTGCGCGCGACACCCGAGGGTGGAGGAGAGTGGATTCGTCCTCTACTACACCGACCAGTGCCCGTTCACATACTACTGGGTACCGAAGGTGCTTGAAATCGCCGAGGAGTACAACATCCCGTTCAAGGCCATCCATATCACTGACAGAGAAGCCGCGCAGAACGTGCCCGCGCCAGTCACCACTTATGCCCTATTCCGGGACGGACAGTTCCTGACACAGGGGATTTTGTCAGATAAAAAGTTTCTGAAATTGGCTGGGATTTCGGAGTGAGCAGCGGACCAGGCATCGCCAGTGCTGTCCATGCGAGTGATGCTGTACCAAGACAGCGTTTGAAAGAAAAGGCAGCATTGTATAAACACCAATAGAAAAGAGCCAGCGCAACCGCGCTGGCTCTAACTTAATGTCGAAATAAACTGCTCTGCATCTTCCTCATGTAATCAGATATTCAAAAGATCGCTGTATACCTTCAGTGCACCGTCGGTCTCGTGTGCGAGTACCTTCTTCGCAAGGACCTTACCGAGCTGTACGCCCTCCTGATCGAAGGAGTTCAGGTTCCAGCAGAAGCCCTGGAACATCACCTTGTTCTCGTAGTGTGCGAGCAGTGCGCCGAGGGTTCTCGGATTCAGCTGCTGACCGATGATGATGGAGGATGGACGACCACCCTCGAAGTTCTTGTTGCGGTTTTCGTCTGCCTTACCGCAGGCGAAGGCAACGATCTGGGCGGCAACATTGGCACAGAGCTTCTGCTGGCTGGTGCTGCCCTGGATGGTATCATCCATGCCGATCTGGTTCTCACGGAAACCGACGAACTGGAGCGGGATGATGTCCTTGCCCTGGTGCAGGAGCTGGTAGAAGCTGTGCTGGCCGTTGGTGCCCGGTTCACCGAAGATGACCGGACCGGTCGGATAGTCCACCGGCTCACCGAAGCGGTTTACTGACTTGCCGTTCGACTCCATGTCGAGCTGCTGAAGATGTGCCGGGAAGCGGCTGAGGCCCTGGGAGTACGGCAGAATCGCGGTGCTCTCGTAGCCGAGCACGTTACGCTCATAGACACCGATCAGTGCGTCAAGCATATCCGGGTTCTTCATCGGATCCTTCTCTGCAGCGAGCTTATCCTCTGCGGCAGCGCCCTCGAGGAACTCTGCGAAGACCTCCGGACCGAAGGCGAGGGACAGAACCGCGCCGCCGACCGCTGAGGTAGAGGAGTAACGTCCGCCGATGTAATCATCCATATAGAATGCTGCGAGATACTCCGGGCTGGTAGCGATCGGAGAAGTTGCGGAGGTGACGGCGATCATGTGCTTCGCTGGATCGAGGCCGAGCTTCCGAAGTGCGTTCATCACGAAGGTCTGGTTCGTGAGGGTCTCGAGCGTCGTGCCGGACTTGGAAACCAGGATGAAGAGGGAATGCGCGACGTCAATGTTGCGAAGAACAGCGGCTGCGTCATCCGGATCGACGTTACTGATGAACTGTGCATTCATCTTGAGGAGACCCTTCGTCTTCGCCCAGTTCTCAAGTGCGAGGTACATCGCGCGTGGACCGAGGTCACTTCCGCCGATACCGATCTGAACGACCGTGGTAAACTTCTCGCCGGCTGCATTGGCGATCTCACCGGAATGAACCTTCTCCGCGAATGCGGCGATGCGCTTCTGCTGCTCAACGTAGAATGCGCGCTTGTTTTCACCGTCTACCACAACATCCTGACCGAGCTGTCCGCGGGTCAGCTGGTGAAGTACGAGACGCTTCTCACCAGTGTTAATCACATCACCGTTATAGAGATCCTCATACTTCTCTGCAAGCTGTGCTTCCGACGCCAGCTTCACGAGCGCTGCGAGGACATCCTCATCGACGGCCTTCGCACCGTAGTTGTATGCCATTCCCTCTGCCATCGGCACGGAATAGTTCTTCACACGAGCGGCACCATTCTCGCCGGTCATGACTTCCTTCAGGTTCACTGCCTTCACCTTCTGCAGCTCTGCATAGGATGAAAGCGTATCAAGATTCTTCCAATTCAGCATCGTCATTTCCTCCATAAGGTACTTTTTCAGTGATGCAGCCGGGCCACATCGCAAGTAAACCGTTTTTCATTATACCATCGTACGAAGGATTTCTAAAGAGGAATGTTACGAATTTAACAGATGGGCTTCCTGGGGGATAATAGTTCAGATAGGGAGGGGACTGGACGATTCGAGATAAATATAACTGTATTAACCGTGCAAGCTACGTTATAGTATAGGGAGATTTTCATAAAAAAACGAAAGCGAGGTTCTCTATGACCATCTGGTTGACCCGTCATGGGCAGACAAATCTGAATAAGCAGCATCTCATGCAGGGGCGGACGGATGAGCCGCTGAACGAGACGGGCCGGGCGCAGGCGCGAGCAGCGCGGGCGCAGCTCGGGGATATGCGCTTCGATGCGGTTTATGCGAGTCCTCTCAAGCGTGCGATCGAAACGGGTGCCATCATCGGCGACGTACCGATGGAGGAGGTGATCATCGACGAGCGGCTGATCGAGGCGGACTTCGGGCGCTTCGAGAAGAAGGGGTACACGAAGATGAGTCTGCCGATGTCGCTGTATTGGGCGCTGCCGGAGCTTTTTCCGTGCCCGGAGAAGGACGGGGTAGAGAGTATCGCATCGCTCGTCGCACGGAGCCGTTCGTTTCTCGAGGAGCTGGAGCAGAAGGACTATGAGCATGTGCTGATTGCCTGCCACGGCGGCATCATGCGGGCCCTCAGCGGATACCTCATGGACCGGAGGAACGGGATCTGCTGGCGACCGAAGCCACGGAACTGCGAGATCCGTGTGTTCCGGGCGGAAGATGGAAAGCACGAGTACATCAAGGACCTGAAGCTTTCATGAATATGCATAATATGCATGCATAAATGCATTTATTCATGAATAGCATGCATAAGAATACGATAAAATACAATTTCATGCATAAAAATACTTGCATTCTCTGAAAAATGGATTATAATCTCCTCATAGTCAAAAAGCGAGAGGTTATGAAAACGCTTTTGATTTATAACCGTAATGTATGATTCGGTTTGAGGAGGATTATTATGAAGAAGAACTTAGCTATTCTGATGACCACTGTTCTCGCAGCTGCTTCTCTGGCAGCCTGCGGATCATCCAGCACACCAGCGACGACGACCGCCGCTGCGACTGAGGCTGCTACCACCGCTGCTGCCGCTGAAACGACCGCCGCAGCAGAGGACACCACCGCTGCCGCTACGGAGGCAGCGTCCGAGGGCGCTGCAGATGGAAGCGGAGAGATCGTCGAGGTTCCGAAGGATTTCACGACCGTAAACGCTGGCAAGCTGACCGTTGCGACCTCTCCGGACTTCGCACCATATGAGTTCTACCACATCAATGCAGATGGCACACCAGAGCTTTCCGGCTTCGATGTTGCACTCGCAAAGAGAATCGCTGAGGATCTCGGCCTCGAGGTTCAGTTCGTACCGATGGATTTCGACGGTATCCTCATGGAGCTTCAGAGCGGCAATGTCGACCTCGGCATGGCTGGTTTCTCCCCGAGCCCGGAGCGTGCAGATACCTTCGACTTCTCCGACCTTTACTATAAGGGTGGTCAGTCCTTCGTCATCCGCAAGGCAGATCATGATAAGTATAAGGACTATGCTGCATTTGATAAGCTTCCGGTAGGTGCACAGAACGGTTCCATCCAGATGGATCTCGCGAAGGAGAACACACCGAACGCAAACATCATCGGTCTCGCAAAGGTAACCGATATCGTTTCTGAGCTCGTTTCCGGTAAGCTCGAGGGTGGCTTCATCGAGACCGCCGTCGCAGAGCAGTACATCAAGAACTATCCAGAGCTTGAAATCGCATGGGATGTTCCGTATGATACGAAGGGTTCCGCGATCGCTCTGAAGAAGGGCAGCGACCTCCTTCCGGCTGTCAACGCCGTCATCAACAACGCACTGTCCGATGGTTCCATGGACCAGTACGTAGCTGATGCTCAGGAGCTTGCAGCGGATGAGGGCAATGTCTATGAGGGTCAGCTCGACGCAGATGGCAAGGTTGCTTCCAACTAAACATCTGATGGCGACACAAAATCTGATTCTTTTCTCTCCGGGGGCTTCCCCGGGGAGATTTTTGAGTCTATACTCAGCATGCTGAGTGATACATTCAGCGTCCTACGTATATACTCAAAGCGCATCGCGATGTAGAGTATACATATCACTACTTATGAAAGGCAGGATTTACCTATGACCATTAGCTGGGCCAATTTTGAGAAGTTATTTCAATACGGCACCATGTTCCAGCAGGGACTGATCGTCACCATCCTTCTGGCAGCCTGTACCGTATTCTTCGGCTTCATCCTTGCATTCTTACTTGCATTGATGCTGCTGTCGGATGTACGTCCGTTCCGTCATCTCGAGAAGATCAAGACGGATGACATCCATAAGAAGAAGCGCTATGACCGTATCGCGGCCTTCAATCCGGTACGTCTGCTGGCCAATGCTTATGTCCAGTTCGTACGGTGCACCCCGATGCTGGTTCAGATCTTCCTCGTGTACTACATCATCTTCGGATTCGTCACCCTGCCGAAATTCACATTCTTCGGCTTCATCCAGTTCGAGCGTTTCTTCCCGGCAGCCGTCGCGATGGCACTCAACTCCGGTGGATATATGAGTGCGGTCATCCGTGGCGGTATCGAGGGCGTCGATGCCGGACAGACCGAGGCGGCCCGTTCCCTCGGCATGACGAAGTCCCAGACTATGTTCCATATCATCCTGCCACAGGCGGTGAAGAACATCCTGCCGGCCGTTGCGAACGAGTTCGTGACGATCATCAAGGAGTCGTCTGTCTGCTACACCATCGGTGTACAGGACATCATGTTTAACGTAAAGAGTGTACAGTCTGCGACCTTCATCATCGCAGAGCCGCTCATCATGGCGACCTTACTGTACTTCTGCCTGTGCTTCCCGACCAGTAAGATCATCGAGTACATCGAGAGGAGGATGCGTCAAAGTGACAACCGATAAGCCAATGATTCAGGTCCGTGGCCTGAAGATGCACTATAACTACGGAAAAATAAAGGCCCTCGATGGCGTGGACATCGATATCAACCGGGGCGACGTCATGGTCGTGATCGGACCGTCCGGTTCCGGTAAGTCCACCTTCCTCCGGAGCCTGAACCTCCTCGAGTCGCCGACCGATGGAAGTATCATCTTCGAAGATAAGGATATCGTGAACGAGAAGATCAACCTCGACCAGTATCGTCAGAAGATGGGCATGGTGTTCCAGCACTTCAATCTCTTCCCGCATAAGACGATTCTCGAGAATCTGACGCTCGCGCCGATGATCGTGAAGCACCAGTCGAAGGAGGCGGCCGAGAAGAAGGCCCTCGAGCTGCTGGAGCGTGTCGGTCTCCGGGATCGGGCCAATGCCTATCCCGTGCAGCTGTCAGGTGGTCAGAAGCAGCGTGTCGCGATCGTGCGTGCACTCTGCATGAACCCGGAGGTGATGCTCTTCGATGAGCCGACGAGTGCGCTCGACCCGGAGATGGTCGGCGAGGTGCTCGAGGTTATGAAGGAGCTCGCACATGAGGGCATGACGATGGTCTGTGTTACCCACGAGATGGGCTTCGCCCGTGAGGTGGGCAACCGCGTGGTCTTCATGGCAGATGGTAAGATCGTCGAGCAGGGCACACCGGAGCAGATTTTCGAGCATCCGGAGAGCCCGCGTCTGAAGGACTTCCTCGGGAAGGTCCTCGAGGTTTGATTTTATAACAAAGCGACGTTTGCACTGTTTTCGCAGGCGTCGCTTTTGTGTATACTACTATATGAAAATTTATAAGGAGATTTCATCATGGAGGATCAGAAGAGGGCTGCTCTGTCGTTCATCGAGCAGCATAAGGATATATTTACTGGTGTGGCGGACTATATCTGGGCGCATCCGGAGCTGAGTCTGAAGGAGTTCCAGTGTGCGGCGTACTATGAGAAGGTGCTCGAGGAGGGTGGCTTCACGGTGGAGAAGGGTGTCGATGGCATCGAGACGGCATTTACCGGAAGCTATGGTTCGGGTCATCCGGTCATCGGTATCCTCGGTGAGTTCGATGCACTGTCCGGTCTCAGCCAGGCGTGTGGCGCGACGGAGCATCATCCGATCGTAGAGGGCGGCGCAGGGCATGGCTGTGGCCACAATATGTTAGGCGCAGGTGCATTGACCGCGGCGTTTGCGGTGAAGAACTACCTTGAGACGAGCGGTCACGAGGGCACGGTGATCTTCTTCGGCTGTCCGGGTGAAGAGGGCGGTGCGGCGAAAGCCTTCATGGCGCGCGACAACATGTGGCGTTCCCTCGATGCTGCGTTCTGCTGGCATCCGGAGGATGTCAATGAGGTAAAAACCGGTACGAACAACTCGACGATTCAGGTGATGTATACCTTCCATGGGCGCTCCGCGCATGCGGCCGGTGACCCGGAGAATGGACGCTCGGCACTGGATGCGGTGGAACTCATGAACACGGGCGTACAGTACCTGCGTGAGCACATGAAGTCTGAGTGCCGCGTGCACTATGCCATCACGGATGCCGGTGGAATCTCACCGAATGTCGTCCAGGATCATGCGACGGTGCTCTACATGGTGCGTGCCATCAGTGTACGGGATTGTGTCGAGCTCCGGAAACGTGTGGATAAGATCGCGGAGGGCGCAGCCCTGATGACCGAGACGACGTTTGAACGTACTTTTATCGATGGTACGGCGGATCTGGTACCGAACTTCGCACTGGAGCAGGTGCTGTACGATAATTTCGCCCAAGTGGAGCTTCCGAGCTATACCGAGGAGGAGCTTCAGTTCGCTGCGAAGGTGCATGCGACCTGTCCGGTCAATACCGCACCGGGCTTCGCATCGACCCTCGATGATGCAATCCGGGAGTACAGTGAGGAGAAGTCGCAGCACGGCACGATGCCGATCAACAACTACCTCATGCCGCTCTACCACAGCACGGCGTTCTGCGCAGGCTCCACCGATGTCGGGGATGTTTCCTGGCAGACACCGACCGCACAGATCCACTGTGCAGGTTTCGTCAGCGGTGCGCCGGGCCACAGCTGGCAGAATGTTTCCTGCGGCGGTTCGAGCATCGGCCACAAGGCCCTGCTTCTCGCCGGCAAGGTCCTCGCACTCAGCGCCATCGATCTCTACGAGAAGCCGGAGCTGTTGAAGGAAGCGAGAGCAGAGTTTGAGAAGCGCACCGAGAGCGGCTATGTATGTCCGATCGAAGAGGGCGCGAAGCCGATTTCCATATAATAAAAGCTTGCAGCTGGAGCGATTCTGAGTGAAATGGAGCATTCATGTTCCATTTCACTCAGAACCGCTCCAGATGGCCAAGGCACGAAGTGCCTCGGCCTACCTTATCGAGGCTTTTCGAAGAAAAGTCGAGATAAGGTGCAAGCATCTGTGAATCTTAGCTTTTCTTCGAAAAGTCGAGATGAGGTGCAACACATCTATGAATCAACGGAGATTTCTATGTACGAAGGATTTTTACCGGTCAACCGGGAAGATATGCTGGAACGTGGCTGGACACAGCCGGATTTCGTCTATGTGATGGGTGACGCCTATGTGGACCACTCCAGCTTCGGTCCCGCCATCATCTCCCGTGTGCTCGAAGCACACGGCTATAAGGTCGCGATGCTGCCGCAGCCGGACTGGAACGATCCTTCGTCCGTGATGGAGTTAGGGGAGCCGAGGCTCGGCTTCCTCGTGTCCGGCGGCAACATGGATTCCATGGTGAATCACTACACTGTCGCGAAGCATCATCGGAAGACCGACTCCTATACACCGGGCGGTGTCATGGGCAAGCGTCCGGACCGCGCGGTGACGGTTTACTGCAACCTGATTCGAAAAAGCTATAAGCATACCCCGATCATCATCGGCGGCATCGAGGCGAGCCTGCGCCGGCTCGCACACTATGACTACTGGTCTGACCGTGTGCGCCGTTCCGTGCTCCTCGACAGTGGTGCCGACCTCCTGTCCTACGGCATGGGCGAGCACAGTATCGTCGAGATCGCAGATGCCCTTAATTCCGGCCTCGAGGTGAAGGACATCACCTGGATCTCCGGTACGGTCTATAAAACGCGCTACGAGGATGAAATCTACGATGCCATCCGCCTCCCGGACTATGAGGAGATCACCGCCGATAAGCGGAAGTACGCGGAGAGCTTCGCCATCCAGTACCGGAACACGGATCCGATCATCGCGAAGCGTATCTACGAGTGCTATGACGGTGCGATGTTTGTCGTTCAGAACCCGCCGGCAGCACCGCTTTCACAGATGGAGATGGATGATGTCTATGCCCTTCCGTTTATGCGTGCATGGCATCCGATGTACGATGCAGCGGGCGGCATCCCGGCTTTCGGTGAGATCAAGGAAAGCATCACCCAGGCCCGCGGCTGCTTCGGTGAGTGTAATTTCTGTGCCCTCACCATGCATCAGGGGCGTATCGTGCAGTGCCGCTCCCACGAAAGCGTTCTCGAGGAGGCGAAGGAGATCACGCAGGATAAGGAGTTCAAGGGCTACATCTTCGACGTCGGTGGCCCGACCGCCGAGTTCCGTGGACCATCCTGCGAGAAGCAGCTCACGAAGGGCGCCTGTGTCGGTCGCAAATGTCTCTGGCCGGAGCCATGCAAGAACCTGAAGGTCGATCACAGCGACTATGTGAAGCTGCTCCGCGAAGTGCGTTCGCTGCCGGGCGTGAAGAAGGTCTTCATTCGATCCGGTTTCCGCTTCGATTACCTCATGGCAGACCCGAATAAGGAGTTTCTCCGCGAGATCTGCCAGTATCACGTCTCCGGACAGATGCGTGTGGCACCGGAGCACGTCTCCGACGGCGTACTGAAGGAGATGGGTAAGCCGAAGGTCGAGGTCTATAACAGCTTCGTGAAGGAATTTGAGAAAATCAACCGCGAGCTGGGCCTCAAGCAGTATATCGTACCGTATCTCATGTCCAGCCACCCGGGCTCCACACTGAAGGATGCGATCAAGCTCGCGGAGTACATCCGCGACATGGGCTACATCCCGGAGCAGGTACAGGATTTCTACCCGACTCCGGGCACCGTGTCCACGACCATGTACTACACCGGCCTCAACCCGCTTACGATGGAGAAGGTCTACGTGCCGCGGAATCCGCATGAGAAGGCGATGCAGCGCGCCCTCATCCAGTACCGGAACCCGGAGAACTACGAGCTCGTGAAGGAAGCGCTCCTCCGGGAGCACCGCGAAGACCTCATCGGCTTCGACCCGAGCTGCCTCATCCGACCGCGGAAGGCTCCGAAAACCTTCTCTGGAAACAGTCGCCGGCACAACGATCGAAAACGGTCTTAACTGTTCGGTGAAGGGTCCCCGGCTTAGAGTTCACCGGTCTCGAAGTACTGTGCTTCTGCTGCCGACACTCCGGGGACCCGTCTGAATTGTAACAAACTGTAAAGTTTTAGTAAGAAAATCACGGGGCTTCCTGTGGTAAGATAAGGATACATTTTATCCGGGAGAGCTTTATGAGACATCATTTTTATAGAAATCGTATCGTCGCCGGACTCCTGATCGCCACCCTCAGTGCGACCAGCCTGTCCACCACCGCGCTGGCTGACAGCAGTACCTTCGTGGAAATCACAGATCAGGGACCGCTCGCAGCGTCTGTCGCTGCCGGCGTCCGGAGCACAGATGCAGGGACCGCCACGACGACGGAAACCGCTGCGGCAAACGCAGCCAGCAGCACAGCTGCGCAGGTCGTCCAGGGCACGGATGCCATGAGCACCCTGACCGGGCTCACCGGCCCGACGGGGACCGCTGCAGATGCGGCGAACCAGGCGTCGTCGACGGCTGCAGACAGTGCCGCCCTGGCGGCTGCCGCCAATCAGGCAGCGGCTTCTGCGCAGCAGAACAGCACGACAGCCACAAATCAGACCGCACAGAGCGCAGCTGCTGCACAGACCATCGCTGCGGCGACACAGCAGACGACGAATTATTTCCAGCAGCCGTCCCAGGGATTTCTGCGGACCGCGATGACGCTGAAGCCGGAGGTGAATGCAAACTTCGCGATCCTCATCGATGCAGATGCCGGTCTCGTGGTCGCCGAAAAGAACGGCAGCGCGAAGATGTACCCAGCCTCTATGACGAAGGTCATGACCCTGCTGGTGGCCTGTGAGCATATCACAGACCTCAACGAAAAGCTGGAGATCACCCAGGACATCGTCGATTATGTCAAGAAGGAGGGGGCATCAAACTGCGGCTTCAAGGCAGGAGAGCAGGTGACGATGCTGGATCTCCTCTATGGCCTCATCCTCCCGAGTGGTGCGGATGCTGCACTCGCCCTCGTGCGCCGCATCGCCGGCTCCGAGGAGCAGTTCGTGGCCCTCATGAATCAGAAGGCACAGCAGCTCGGTATCTCCGCGACGACGCACTTTACGAACTGCACCGGACTGTATAACGATAACCACTACTCGACCGCAGAAGATATGGCCATCATCATGCGGGCTGCAGCGCAGAACAGTGTCGCTGCCACGATCCTCACGACACGAAGCTACACGACACAGGCGAACAATAAGCGAACCACTGGTCTCAGCTTCTCAAACCTCTTCCTGAAGCGGATCGATACCCAGACGACCGGTGGACAGGTGAACTTCGCAAAGACCGGCTACGTCGCAAAGGCCGGCAACTGCGCGGTTTCGTATTTCACCGCCGCCTCCGGACGCCACTACATCTGCGTCACCGGAAAAACCTCCGGCGCATGGAACGTCGTATCCGCTCATGCCGCCCTGTACAGCCAGTACGCGAAATAATCATAAGAATGAGGCGTGGCCTCAAATAGCAATTAGAGCCGCTGCATGACCGGATGAAATACTCCGTTTGTGTAGCGGCTTCTGTTATATATCTGCTTCAGCAAAACAGCATTGTACTGAACCTGAAAATAAAATACAATAAAGAGAGAAATGGACGAATGTCCGGGAGGCAGCTATGAGCGATATTTTACGGGATCTCGTGGAGCCGGCAGAGCTCGTCGCGATCAGCGTCGGCGGTGAATCGGTTCAGTTCAAGGTGGAGAAGGGCCTTAGCATCGGGCGGCGACGTCTGTTCGGTCGCAGAAACCAGGCCGAGATCGCGCTCGAGTATCCTTTCCTCGCACATACGCAGGGCAGGCTCGCCCACTATCTCGGCGAGTGGCACTACGAGAATCTGACGAACGCCAATACGACGAGCATCAACGGTGTCGCGCTGCCGAAGGGGGCGGATCGTCTGCTTCAGAACGGCGACATCATCCGCATCCAGAAGGCAGGCGAGCAGCTGATCCTCGTGTTCCTGCTCCGCTTCGACGGTGAGCTCGTCTGGAAGAAGCTGCCGCTCCGGAAGGAGCAGTCGGTCTACCACATCTACAGTCACGTCGGGCGGGACCTCTCATCACCTGAGGTGGACAGCCTGGAGAAGCCGGATGAGCACCACGCGCTGATCCGCTACACCTACGGTCACTGGCAGGTGGAGGATGTGAAGACCGAGCGCGGCGTCTATGTCAATCAGAAGCGGGTGGAGGGCGTCATGGTTCTCTCGCCGAACGATGTCATCAACATCGGCGACACCGTCTTCTATTTCGCCGGCGATTATCTCGCATACAACCACACGACCTTCCGGAACCACGATCTCCAGATCCACATCGATAACCGCTCCGTCGGCAGCTTCCTGAAGCGTCGACTGCTCCTGAAGGATATCAAGCTCAGCATCGAGCCGGGCAGCATGGTGCTGATCCTCGGCGGTTCCGGCTCCGGTAAGACGACCTTCGTCAATGCAGTCACCGGTTATGAAAAGGCCCATGCGGAGATAAAGCAGGGCGACCTCGACGTCTATGAGGACTACTCCCGGATGAAATATGAGATCGGCATGGTGCCGCAGCAGGAGCTTCTGCGTGGCGATGATACCGTCATCATGACCCTGACAAATGCGGCACAGATGCGCCTCCCGGAGGGCACACCGACTACGGAGCGGAAAAAGCGGGTTGAGGAAGTTCTCGCGCTCTTCGGTCTCACGCCGGTGAAGGATGAGCTGGTCGATAAGCTCTCAGGCGGGCAGCGGAAGCGCTTAAGTATCTGCGTTGAATTCATTTCAAACCCAAGTCTCTTCGTGCTCGACGAGCCGGATTCCGGTCTCGACGGTGTCATGGCACGTGATCTCATGGAGCAGCTTCGGAAGATCGCGAATCAGCAGAAGATCGTCATGGTTATCACCCATACGCCGGACCGTGTCATCGATCTCTTCGATAAGGTCATCGTCCTCGCGAAGAACAGCCAGCATACCGGACAGCTCGCCTTCTACGGAACGATCCCGGAGGCACGTCAGTTCTTCGGGCGCGATACCATGGAGGACATCATCCTCGCCATCAATCCGGAAAACGAAGGTGGCGAGGGACTCGCGGATCACTATATCGAGGCCTTCCGGGCCTATCGTGCGGCGGAAGCTGAGAAGGAGACGAAAAGCACGACCACGACGGCACGACAGGAGGGGAGCGCGGATACCTATCGACCGACGCATACCCGCCGTCCAGCCCAGGTGAAGATCTACCTCGGGAAGCTGTTCCGTCTCTTCATCCATGAGCACGACTGGGTACTCCTCCCGCTGTCGGCCATCATCTCGCTCATGGTGGCCTTCGTCGTCGGGAAGAGCCTGTTCGCCAATATGGAGCGCCTGCAGGCGGGTGCCTTCGCCCTCGTCTGCGTCTGCATCTGGAACGGCTTCTTCAATTCCATCCAGGTCGTCTGCCGGGAGCGTGCGATCATCAAGCGGGAGCACCGCGCGGGACTCCATATCAGTGCATACATCATGGCACACATGCTCTACCAGGCGCTGATCTGCCTCCTGCAGGTTCTGATTTCCGTCGGCATCTATGTCTGGTACGGCATCCGCTTCCCGGTCGGCAGCATTGTCACAGGGAACTTCCTGGTCGACTTCGCGCTGACGCTCTGGATCATCACCTATGCCGCTGACCTCGTCGCGCTGATGGTGTCCTGCATCGTGCGCACCACGACCTCGGCGATGACCGTCATGCCGTTCCTGCTCATCGTGCAGCTCGTGTTTGCCGGCATCATCTTCCCGTTTGACGGAGGTGCCGCAGAGCTCGTCGAGAAGCTGACCATCAGTCACTGGGGTACGGTCGCGATCTGCGCCATCGCCGATTACAACGCGCTGCCGAGCCATGCGCTCTTCGCCTCGATCTATCAGTTCCGGAGCATCCCGGAGGTGCAGAAAATCGTCGATTATATCCAGTCCTCGGATCTCCGCATGAAGATGGACATCCTCTGCGCGAAGCAGATGCAAAATCCGCTCTACGCCGGCACCGTCGAGAACATCCTGAAGAGCTGGGGCGTTATCCTGCTGATCGGCATCGTCGCCATCGTGGTCGGCATCGTCAGCCTCGAGTTCATCGACCGGGATAAGCGATAGTGAATATGTCCGTATCGAAGCTCTAAACGTAGATGGGCGTTATCTGGTGAAAAAAGGACAGACATGAGAGAAAAGCATGCTGGAAAAGCACGTCAGGGGCTTGATTGCTTTATTGACTTTCGTTAAAATACTAGTACAATAAAATAAGTTGATTAAACCAGTTAACTGTAGCAGCATGTCGAATGGGGGAAGACGATGGGACGTGATGGAAAAATAACCATTAAGGACATCGCCGAGATGGCTGGGGTTTCGAAGACGACGGTTTCGTTCTATCTGAACGGGAAGACCGAGAAGATGTCCGAGGAAACCCGTTTGAAGATTCAGGAGATCATCCTCCGGACCAACTACCGTCCGAATGTTGCCGCCCGTACACTGAACCAGAAGAAAACGAACCTCATCGGTGTCATCATCGGTGATATCACGAACACCTTCTCGAATAAAATCGTGAAGGGCATCGAGGATACCGCACGAAAGCATGGCTACCAGACGCTGATCGGAAATTCAGGCTATGACCCGAAGCAGGAGTCGAGCTACGTGAACCGTATGCTGACCCTCGGCGCGGATGGCTTCATCATCCAGCCGACCCCGGGCTTCCATGAGACCTCGAAGCTGATCACGGATTTAAAGAAGCCTTTCGTCTACTTCGACAGTAAGGTATACGAGGATGCTTCCTTCTGGGTGAAGACCGATAACTATACGGCGACTCATAAGGCGATGCAGGAGCTCATCGCGCGTGGTTATCAGAACTTTCTGATGATCGGTGCCGATCCGTCGAAGCTGAGTACACGTATCGAACGTTCCTCCGGCTTCATCGACTGCATCACAGAGAGCGGTCTCAGCTTTCAGAGCCTGGAGATCCGCGACGGTGAAATCAACCATGCAGAGATTCTCTCCTTCGTGAAGAGAAATCTGAAGGATACCGAAGCAACCCTGGTGTATGTTCCGAACTGCTGGGCACTTCCGGAGGTCTGTGATGCGTTACAGTCGCTCCGTGATCTGATCCCACAGAAGCTCGGCATCATCGGTTTCGATAATACCGAATGGGCTTCCTTCTCCAGCCCGAGAATCACGACCATCGTCCAGCCTGCCTACGCGGAAGGACAGAAGGCCGCCGAAATCCTCATCGACCAGATCGAGGAGAAATATGAGGAGAAGTCTCATCAGATGCTTAAGTGCTCTGTACATTGGAGTGAATCAACACTGTGACCCCCTCACAGTGGGATTCCCTTTCTCTCCAACCTACAGAACCTTTAGCTATGCGGGTGGAAGCACTAGCTACGTTTCCGCTCGTGATGGCAGCTGTCAGGTATAAGCAGCCAGGACACTGCCGCATATAAAAACCGCCCGGCACGTTTGTGGTGTGCCGGGCGGTTTTCTTTTGTTACGGGGACATGGGATGTCGGGAGAGCTGGCAGTTCAGGCAGGGAGACCCGAAGAAGGCCAATGCAGCTGCCCGTCAGGTCGTGTTATCGCCATCGTCATCACGATCTCGAAAATCTTCGTCTGGGTACCGAGTTTTCTTCCTTCCTATGGACTCCGCGCCGCCGATGATGTACGATTTACGATGATCGTCATCTCTATACTATGCATATATTTGGAGGAGCCCCTATGATTCAGGATATTTACCCACATAAGCTGATCAATCATTATGATCCATCGAAGACGGCGAAGCCGGAGAGCTTCGTACTGAACTTCGCCGGTGCGCGCCGGGATGCCGTCTTACTGCGTATGCTCGATGCGACGACCTTCACCTTCCCGACCTTTCAGGAGGTGCAGGCGCAGGGAAACATCCCGGTAGAGACGAGCCATCTGATCTATCTTTTCACCGTGGACGAGGATGATTACTTCCTCCTGCCGGAGGTCGAGCTGAGCCTACCGAACTATACGCGGGCGACCCTGCATGATCTGCGCGAGTCCCTGGCCGGTCCGAAGTGGCGCCAGTTCATCAACAGCACGGCACTGCAGCTCAGCAACTGGTATCATCAGAACCGTTTCTGTGGCAGCTGCGGCTCCCGGACGAAGCTTGGAAAGATCGAGCGCGCGATCCGCTGTCCGGAGTGCGGACGCATCATCTATCCGCGTATCGTGCCGGCGGTCATCGTCGGTATCACCCACGGGGATGAGATCATCCTCACGAAGTATGCCCGCGGCTTCGCGCACTATGCGCTCGTCGCCGGCTTCACGGAGATCGGGGAGACCCTCGAGGAAACCGTGCAGCGGGAGGTGATGGAAGAGGTGGGGCTCAAGGTGAAGAACATCCGCTACTATAAGTCACAGCCGTGGGGCATCGTCGATGATATCCTGATGGGCTTTTTCTGTGATGTGGATGGCGATCCGACGATCACGATGGACCAGAGCGAGCTGAAGCTGGCCTCCTGGTTTAAGCGGGAGGACATCGTCCTGCAGCCGGATGATTTCAGTCTGACGAATGAGATGATGTGTCTCTTTAAGGAGGGAAAGGAGCCGAGAGCGTGAAGAAGATACTGCTTTTATGTACCGGGGGCACGATTGCCTCGGTGAAGACAGAGGACGGTCTGAAGCCAGCGCTGACCGCGGAGGAGCTGCTGAGCTACGTACCGGAGGTGAAGCACTTCTGCGACGTGGATGTGCTCCAGGTCTGCAACATTGACTCGACCAACATGGCACCGGCGGTCTGGGGACAGATCGTGCATGCGGTGAATGAGAACTACGACCGCTACGACGGCTTCGTCATCACGCACGGCACGGACACCATGGCCTACAGCTCGGCGGCGCTCAGCTATATGATTCAGAACGCGCGGAAGCCGATCGTGATCACGGGCTCACAGAAGCCGATCAACATCGACGGAACCGATGCGAAGGATAATCTGCGGGACAGCATCGTCTATGCCTGCGACAGCTACTCACAGAACGTGTCGCTCGTGTTCGATGGCAATGTCATCGCCGGACCGCGTGCGAAGAAGATGATGGCACGCTCGTTTAACGCGTTTCACAGTGTGAATTTTCCGGTGCTGGCGCGGATCCAGGATGAGCATATCATCCGCTTTATTCCGTATGAGCCGATCCGGAAGCCGGTCGAGTTTCAGGAGACGGTGTCGGATGCGATCTGCATCATGAAGCTGATTCCGGGCTCACGTCCGGAGCTGCTGGCGTACCTCTTCGATAATTATGACTGTATCGTCATCGAGTCCTTCGGTGTCGGTGGTATCCCGAGCCAGCTGCTCGACAAGTTCTATGCCGAGATGGAAAAGTGGGCCGCGAAGGGGAAGTTCATCGTGATGGCAACCCAGGTCGTGAACGAAGGCTCCAACATGGAGATCTATCAGGTCGGCCAGAAAGTGAAGAAGGATTTCAAGCTCATCGAGGCCTACGATATGACCCTCGAGGCGACGATCACGAAGCTCATGTACTTGATGGCGCGTTATCCGAAGGATTACGCGAAGATCCGGAAGGGCTTCTACACGCCGATCAACAACGATATCCTCTGCGCGTTCGAGGAAGATCGAGTAGGAGGCGGTGACTAGCCGCCGTCCTCTCACACCACCGTGCGTA
>ERZ1034980.536-NODE-536-length-27257-cov-19.573671_pt1 | contig 27257 bp, 24 predicted proteins | sample MGYA00520622_ERZ1034980 | MGnify/ENA primary metagenome ERZ1034980 (study PRJEB33766, sample SAMN09781791) | gut metagenome | biome: gut microbiome | host: Homo sapiens | place: Madagascar | study: EMG produced TPA metagenomics assembly of the PRJNA485056 data...
GCACGGGGCCGCGGGGGCCGTGGGCTAGCGTACATTTTGACAATCCGGACGCCCTTCTCGCTGCGTTTGCCCAGTTGGCGAGAAGGGCACATCGTCAAAATGTACGCTAGCTGGTGAGAGGTGCTCCCAGCCAGTCCGCGGCAGACCAGATTTTCTCGCCGGCGACCTCGGTGCTGGCATCACAGCGCGTGACCACCGCGCGATGCGCCCTGTCCACGCCAATGAGCTCGCCCACCGAGTCCAGATGACGTGTGAAGCTGCTCCTGAACGTTCTGGACGACTTGATCTCAAACATGCTGGGGCTGCCGTGATGGGTCATGTCGAGAAGGTCGACTTCAGCTCCCTGCGCGTCCCGATAGAAGTACAGCTCTGGGATCTTGCCGGAGCCGAGGTGACGTTTTACCAGCTCAGAGACGACGAGGTTCTCGAAGAGGGGGCCGAGCGCACCCGAGCGCTCGGCGTCAAGGGCATCGGTGTAGCCCAGCAGATGACAGAGAAGCCCGGTGTCGTAGAAGTAGAGCTTCGGGGTCTTGACGAGGCGCTTCCGCAGATTGGCGTGATAGGGCTGAAGCGTGAACACGATGTATGACTGCTCCAGGATGGACAGCCACGCCCGCATGGTCTTGGTGGTCACCCCCGTCTCGTTGGCAAGCGAGGTAATGTTGAGCAGGGACCCGGCGCTGCTTGCGATAATCTTCAGGAACGTGTTGAACAGAGCGAGGTTCTGGGGGTTGACCAGGCCCGACACGTCGCGATCAAGATAGGTGGTGACGTAGTTTGAGTAATACACGTCTGAGGGAATCTCGATGTTGTACAGACGCGGATAGCCACCCCTGACGAGGTAGTCGTCGGCCTTCGGGGCCTTACCGGCGCAGGCAAGCTCACGGAACGAGAGGGGTGGCAGGGTCAGAATGCCTACGCGACCTGCAAGGGACTGCGTGATCTGCCGTCTGAGGAGAAAGTTCTGCGAGCCCGAGAGAATGTATTGCCCCGGCGTGCCGGCGCGATCCGACTCAACCTGGATGACGTTGAACAGCTCGGGTGCCAATTGCGCCTCGTCGATGATCAGCGGGGCGGGGTGGCTGCGGATGAAACCGAGGGGGTCAGCGTTGGCTGCTTCCAGGTCGCCGGGGAGCTCGAGGTTGACATAGGAGTAATCCGAGAAGACGGATTGCACGAGGGTCGATTTCCCGCTCTGTCGAGGTCCAGTGACGGAGACAACGGGAAACCAGCTGGCGTATTTGCGCAGGATATCCGAAACGCTTCGCTCAATCATGACTGCTCCTAAGTCTGCAAATTGGGAAGTTAACTAAATGATAATTGGGTAGTGAAATGTATGCAAATCGGGTAGTGAAGATATGCGAACCTGGGCGCCTTAGCGTACATTTTGACAATCCGAGCACCCTTCTCGCCGCGTTTGCCCAGTTGGCGAGAAGGGTGCATCGTCAAAATGTACGCTAATCCCCAAGCGACGCCCCTCCGGGGCCCGTCACCCCTTGCACATAAGTTAGCCATGGTGTACTTTAGCAACCGCAACGAGTTAACCAAGGCTAACAAGAGGAGGCCACGGGGCATGGGACACGGGCTTGACGTCTGCATGGGAGACCCGCGCGAGGCACGGACCATCGAGGAGTGCCTGGAGTCCGAGTTCGTGCGGACGCTCGTCTGCCAGGCCGGGCTGGTCATCTCGGGCCACAAGCCAGCGGCCGTCTTTGGCTTCACGCCGCGCGCGTGGAGGGGCGGGGATCACCGTCAGAAGCGCGCCCTCTCCGCCCGGCTGCTTGCCACCTACGCCGCCTCCACGCGCCGCTACGGCCTCTGCCTGGCGGGCCTTTCTCGCCATGCCGACGGGCTCATGCTGCTTGCCTGGCGCCCCTCGCAGGTGGAGAAGATCGTGGCCGACGCACAGAATCGCGCGTTCCTGGAGTCCGTGGGGCTGCCCTCCGAGGACGCCTCGGCGCTCATGGCCGAGCTCGTCGGCCGCCTGCGCGCCTACTACGCCGGGCGGGCCGGCTTTCCCCACGAGTTGGGCCTGGTGCTGGGCTACCCCGTCGACGACGTGCGCGGATTCATGGCAGACGGCGGGCGCGGGGCCAAGGTCGTCGGCCGCTGGCGCTGCTACGGCAACGTGGAGAACGCTCGCCGCCGCTTTGACGAGCTCGCCCGCCGCGAGCGCGAGTGCCGCCTGAGCTATGCCCAGGGCACGAGCGTGAGGGAGCTGCTTGAGATGGGCGCGGCCTAGCCTCGCCTTCCAAGGATGGAAAACATCGAACTAGGAGGAATCAAATGAGCAAGAACGTCGCAGTGGTCTACTGGACCGGCACCGGCAACACCGAGGCCATGGCAAACGCCGTCGCGGAGGGTGCGGCCGCGGCCGGCGCCGAGGCACGCGCCATTTCCGTCGCGGACTTTTCGGCCGACGACGTGGCCGGCTTTGACGCGCTGGCCTTTGGCTGCCCGGCCATGGGCGCCGAGGAGCTGGAGTCCGACGAGTTCGAGCCGGTCTGGGAGGCCTGCAAGCCCGTCCTGGCCGAAAGGCCCGTCGCGCTCTTCGGCAGCTACGGCTGGGGCGGCGGCGAGTGGATGGACGCCTGGAAGGAGGACGCCGAGGCGGCCGGCCTCACCGTGGTGGACGCGCTCATCGCCAACGAGGCGCCCGACGACGAGGCCGTCGAGGCCTGCCAGGCACTCGGCCGCGCCCTGGCGGAGGCGTAGGGGAGAGGTCTCTTCTCGCTAGGCAACGGGCGTCGGTGTAGTGCGTGGCCGCGCCGGGTAGGCTCCCAACAACGTCAGCGCGTCAGAGGGAGGCATCATGAGCACGGTCGGCACCATGTCCAGCACGAGCATCCTCGGCCTTCTGGGCTCGCTCGGGTCCGCCGTGGGCGGCGGCATCGCGGGGCTTCTCGTCGCGGCCTTTGCCGTCGCGGGAATCCTGGCCTACGTGCTGGCCATTCGCTACCTGGTGGACATCATGGAGATGAAGGGCTACGCCATGGAGAAGCGCTGGGTCTTCTACCTCATCGGCTTCTTCGCGTCTCCCGTGGTGCTGGGCCTCATCGCCTGCGCCATCCCCGACAACTCAAAGTAGGCGCAGAGCCCGCGACGGGTCTTGCCGGGACGTGCTTCTCGCCTGAAGGTCCTTGCCAGAAAAACCGAGCTGGGTGTTCCAATCCGAATACCCAGCTCGGTTTTTGTGGTCTGCAGACGAGAATAACCGACTTGGGTATCCACCCAAGGACACCCAACTCGGCATTTGCGGCAGGGCTAGCCTCGCGCCGAGAAGAGCCTGGCCAGCAGCGCGGACCATGCGCGCCTGGCCAGGCTCTGGCGCACGCGGATGACGCCGGCGTCGCTGCCGGTGCGCAGCGCCAGCACGAGGGCGTCGACGCCCTCGGAGACCGGTCGCCGCAGCCAGCCCAGGCGCGGAGATGCCCACGTTGCCGGCAGCGTCCGGGCGCCCTCGACCACCAGGGCGCCCGACCAGGCAAGGCCGTTCTCGCGGCACCAGGCCTCAAGGCCGACGGCGTCTGAGCCGCAGGTCAGGAGGGCGTAGACCGGCGTCCCCGGCCGGGCGTCCCGCGGCAGGTCGCAAAGCGGGGCGTCCCGGCCGAGCGCCACCACCAGCGCGTCGACGCCCGCGGCGCTGCCGCCTGCCAGCTCGAGGAGCTCAATCGCGTCGTCGCCCATGCCGGCGCGGCGCTCGTAGGCATCCGTGGCTGCGGCGAGGTCGTCCAGCAGCAGGCGCGCCGCGCCCTTCTCGCCGGCGTCCAGGCAGACGAGCCCCACGCGGTGCGGCCGCCGGCCTCCCGTGCCTCTGGCGATGCCTTCTCTCGCGCTCATCGAACCTCCCCTGGCACGGCGCTTGGCGAGCCCCCTCGTGGGGTACGCTCTTGCCAAGTATGACGCGGAAGGACGGGAGGCATCATGGCCGCGGACAAGAAGTGCGTTTCTCGACGGGATTTTTTGGCGGGGGCGGCCATGGCGGCGGCCGCTCTTGCAGGCTGCTCTGCCGGGAGTGGTGCCAAGGCGGAGCCGGCCGCCAAGTGGGGTTTTGAGCGGGACGATGACCTGCCCCTTCTGTGCATGGAGGTCTCCGGCGGCTCCGTGGTGGCCGCGACGGGGGACGGCTGGGCGCCCAACGGCGACTTCGTCCAGCTGCACCTGGGCGGCGGCTCCATCCCCGGGACGCAGGTCAAGAGCGTGACGAGCGAGACGGACGGCACGCGCCTGACGGTGGTGCTGGAGTCCGTCGGCGTCACCACCCTGGACCTGACGTGGACCGAGTGGCGCCTCACGCCTCCTGCGGGCGTCGACGTGGCCTCCGTGGGCTCGCTCTCTCTGGACTACGGTGACGGCAACGCCATCGAGCTGGACCGGCTCCTGGTGCCGGATGGCGATGATGCCCCGGACCCAAACGGCCGTTCGGTGGCGTAGACGGCGCTCGCACCTGACGGCAAAGACGGGCCCTGCCCCTAGCCCAGCCGCTCCAGGCGTCCCTCGCGCAGGCTCCCGGCGGCTACGGGCACGTCGAGAAGCACCTCCAGCCGCCGCGCGCACGCCAGGGCGCCTTCCCCCTCGCACTGGTTGACCACCACGCGGCCGGCCAGGCCCTCCGCGCGGATGACGGCCGCCACGGCCTCGGGCGTGGCGTCGTCTTCCGGCGAGCAGCCCGCAAGCTCGCAGAACCGCTCCGGCCGGTGGACGGCCTCGCGCACCGGCCGGCCAAAGCCGCTTGCGCCCACCACCAGCACCGATTGCGTGGACCCCTCGGGCACCACGGGCTCCCAGGCGGCGTGCGCCTTGAGGGGCAGCCGCCTGCTGCCGTCGGCCTCCACCAGCACGTAGTCCGCAAGGCGCGCCAGCTCGGCGGGGGCAAGTGCCGCCGGTCCGAGCTTGCCGGCCGCCCCGGCGGCCCCGCCTGCCGGAGCGGCCACGCAGGCCACGCCCGTCTCGCGCAGCGCGTCGCGCACCTCGTCGACGTCGCGTCCCGTCACCGTGACCACGCCCGGGAAGGGCATGAAGTGCGTCGTGGTGGCGAGCGCCACGGTGACCCCGCCCGCGGAAAGCTCCGCCGCAAGGCCCATGAGCAGCGTGGACTTGCCTCCGCTGCCGATGACCGACGTCACGCCGGGTCGTATCCCAAGTGCCTCATGCAAATTCATCCGCAAACCTAACAAAAAGTAAGAAACGGTACACGTTTCTGGCTTCAAACACCGTAAAATAGCAGGTAACCGTTGCTGTAATAAGGGAATAACGCAGCTATGGGCATATGCTATCGTAGTTACAGAAACATGATACGCCCGCGCGATGGAGGATCCTGCGGGCGAGGGGAGGAAGAAATGCTCGTCGTCATCCGCGGCGCCGGCGACATCGCCACTGGCATCGCTCTCAGGCTCTACCGCGCCGGCATGCAGGTCGTGATGTGCGACCTGGCGCAGCCCACGTCCATCAGGCGCACCGTCTGCTTCTCGGAGGCCATCCGCCTGGGCGAGACCACCATCGAGGGCATCCGCGGCGTCCTGTGCAGGGACGCCTCAAGCGCCCGCATGGCCGCCCAGTCCGCGACCATCGCCGTCATGGCGGACCCGGAGGCCTCCTGCGTCTCCGACCTGCACCCTGACGTTGTCGTCGACGCCATCCTGGCCAAGCGCAACCTCGGCACCACGCGCGGCATGGCCCCCGTGGTCATCGGCGTGGGCCCGGGCTTCACCGCCCAGGTGGACGTGGACGCCGCCGTGGAGACCATGCGCGGCCACTACCTGGGGCGCGTCTACTACACCGGCTCGCCCCTGCCCAACACGGCCATCCCTGGCCTCATCGGCGGCTACGCCGGCGAGCGCGTCCTGCGTGCCCCGGCCGACGGTACCTTCACCCCGTGCGTGGAGATTGGCGACGAGGTCAAGGCCGGCACCGTCTGCGGCACCGTTGCGAGCCAGCCCATGGTGGCAACCATCGACGGCGTGGTCCGCGGCCTGCTCCAGGAGGGCGTGTCCGTCACGCGCGGCATGAAGTCCGGAGACGTGGACCCGCGCTGCCACCCGGAGTACATCACCATGGCCTCCGACAAGGCCCTGGCCGTGGGCGGCGGCGTCCTGGAGGCAATTCTCAACCTCACCGCCTTCCTGGGCACGCACGACGCCGCGCCCGCCATCGACGCCGTCATAGAGGCGGCCGACGTCAGCATCGTGGGAGGCTACGCATGAACGACGTTGCCGGAAACATCAGCGACCAGCGGCTCCTCCAGGCGCTGACGGCCGAGCTCGAGGCCGGCCGTCCCGCCGCGCTGGCGAGCCTGCTTGCCACCAGGGGCTCCATGCCACGCCACGAGGGCGCCCGCATGCTGGGCCTGGCCGACGGCACCTGGGTGGGCACCGTGGGCGGCGGCAACATCGAGCTCATCGCCCAGCGCCGCAGCTCGGAGCTTCTTGCCGCGGCGTCCTCCGCGGGTGAGAAGGACGCCCCGGCCCCCGCGGCCTCCCTGGAGTGGATGACCCACAAGAAGAACGCCATGGCCTGCGGCGGAGACGCCCTCCTGGCCGTGCGCCTGGTCATGCCCTCCGAGCTGCCGCTCGTTTGCAAGCTGGCGGAGCTTCTGGCCTCCGGCGGCGTGGGCTGGCTGGAGGAGGACTGGAGCGACTCCCAGTCTCCCTCCGTCTGTCTCCGTGCCGAGTCTGACGCGCCGAGCCGCGCCTGCGACGTCCCCACCTGGGATGAGACCGCCCGCCGCTACGTGGAGCCCGTGGGCCCCGAGCCCATCTGCCACGTCTTCGGCGGCGGCCACGTGGGCCAGGCCCTGGTGCCCGTCCTTGCATCCGTGGGCTTCCGCGTGGACGTCATGGACGACCGCCCGGGCGTCTGCGACCCGGCGCTCTTCCCCCAGGCGGAGGCCGTGACCTGCGGCGCGTTTGAGGACCTTGACTCCCTGGTGCGCGTCACGAGCCGTGACTACGTGGTCGTCCTGACCCACGGCCACCTGGGCGACGCCGCCGTCCTGGAGCGCGTGCTTCCGCACCGACCGGCCTACGTGGGCTGCATCGGCAGCCGCCGCAAGGCGGGCTTCGTCCGCGAGGCCCTGGAGGCCGCGGGCATCCCGGCGGACCTCGCCGCAAGCGTCTACCTTCCCATCGGTGAGGACATCCTCGCCGTCACGCCGGCGGAGATCGCCGTGAGCATCGCCGCGCAGCTCATCCGCTGCCGCGCGGAACTGCGACGCTAGGAGCTTCTTGCCAGCGCAAGTCCATTGGTGCCAACGATCCAGGCCTTTGGCCAAGACAGGGCAGAGAGAAAGGAATCGACATGACCAACCTGAGCAGAAGGCAGTTCGTGGGCGGCAGCGCCCTTGCCGCCTCCGCCCTGACTCTCGCGGCCTGCGGCGGCAACGCCTCCGCTGATGCCGGCAAGGCCAACGCCGAGAAGAGCACCATCATCGTCTTTGCAGCCGCGTCCATGACCGAGAGCCTGACCAAGGCCGGCGACCAGTTCACCGCCAAGAACGACCAGTACGAGCTCTCCTTCAACTTTGACTCCTCCGGCACCCTCAAGACCCAGATCCAGGAGGGCGCCGACTGCGACGTCTTCATCTCCGCCGGCCAGAAGCAGATGAACCAGATGGACATCACCGCCGCCTCCGACGTCAACACCGAGGGCCTTGACTTCATCGACCACGACACCCGCTTTGACATCCTCGAGAACAAGGTCACGCTCGCGGTCCCCGAGGGCAACCCCAAGAACATCCAGAGCTTCGACGACCTGGCCAGCCGCCTGCAGGCCGGCGACATCCTGATGGTCATGGGCAACTCCGACGTGCCCGTGGGCCAGTACACCCAGAAGATCCTTGCCTACTACAACCTCGACGAGGAGTCCCTGGCCTCCGCGGGCGTCATCACCTACGCCACCAACGTCAAGGAGGTCACCTCCCAGGTGTCCGCGGGCTCTGCCGACTGCGGCGTCATCTACCAGACCGACGCCTACTCCGCCGGCCTGACCGTCGTCGACTCCGCCACCAAGGACATGTGCGGCCGCGTGGTCTACCCGGCCGCGGCCACCAAGGCCGCTCCCAACCCCGAGGGCGCCCGCGCCTTCCTGGACTTCCTCAGGGGCGACGAGGCCTCCTCGGACTTCTCCGAGGTGGGCTTTACCCCGCTGGCCAGCAACTAGGCCCCAGGGACAGGACCGGCAGGGCGGGCCACGGCGGTCCGTCCCTGGCCGACCGACGGGCGAGAGGGGAGTGTCGCTCCCTTCTCGCCCTGCGATTATGGCGAGAAGGACACATGGACTGGTATCCCCTCTACAACTCGGTGCGCATCGCGGCGGTCTCCACCGTGGTGGTGTACTTCCTTGGCATCTTTTTGGCAAACGTGGTGGCCCGCGCCCCGCGCCTGGTCAAGGGTGCCCTTGACGTGGTGCTGACGCTGCCGTTGGTGCTTCCGCCCACCGTCGTGGGCTACCTGCTGCTCAGGGTCTTTGGTCCCAAGCGCGTGGTGGGCGCCTGGCTGCTGGAGACCTTTGGCATCAAGCTCACGATGGTCTGGTACGCGGCCATCCTGGCCACGGTGGTGGTGAGCTTCCCGCTCATGTACCGCACGGCCCGCGGCGCCTTTGAGTCCTTTGACGAGAACCTGGCCGACGCCGCCCGCACGCTGGGCCGCTCCGAGCGCTGGATCTTCTGGCACGTCAAGATGCCGTACTGCCAGCAGGGCATCGTGGCCGGCGCGGTGCTGGCCTTTGCGCGCGCCCTCGGCGAGTACGGCGCCACGGCCATGATCTGCGGCTACACCCCCGGATCAACGGCCACCGTCTCCACCACGGTCTACCAGCTGTGGCGCACCGGCGACGACGCCGGCGCCCTGGCGTGGGTCATGGTGAACCTGGCCATCTCCGCCGTGGTCCTTCTCGCCATGAACTGGTTCGAGCAGAGGAGCAAGGCGGACGTGCGCCGCGCCGCCAGGCCCCTGCGCGTGAGAGGGGCGGGTGGGGCCCGATGAGCCTCTCCGTAGACATCCGCCGGCACCTCGCCGGCTTTGACCTCGATGTCTCCTTCGAGGTGGAAGACGCCCGCGAGACGCTGGCGCTCCTGGGCCCCTCGGGCTGCGGCAAGTCCATGACGCTCAAGTGCATCGCGGGCATCGTCACGCCCGACGAGGGCCGCATCGTCCTCAACGACCGCGTGCTCTTTGACTCGGCTGCCGGCGTGAACCTCCGCCCGCAGGAGCGCCGCGTGGGCTACCTCTTCCAGAACTACGCGCTCTTCCCCAACATGACCGTCGAGCAGAACGTCGGCGTGGGCGTCCTTTCTGCCAGCAAGGAGGAGCGCGCCGCCCGCGTGGCCGAGCAGGTGCGCGCCTTCCGCCTGGATGGCCTCCAGAAGAAGCGCCCGGCGCAGCTCTCCGGCGGTCAGCAGCAGCGCGTCGCCCTGGCCCGCATCATGGCCAGCAAGCCCGAGCTGCTGCTTTTGGACGAGCCCTTCTCGGCGCTCGACGGGTACCTGCGTTGGCAGCTTGAGCTGGAGCTCACCGACACGCTGCGGGAGTTCCCCGGCGGCTCGGTCTACGTGAGCCACAACCGCGACGAGGTCTTTCGCATGTGCGACACGGTCTGCGTGGTCTCGGCTGGCAAGAGCGAGCCCAAGCTCACCGTGAGCGAGCTCTTCTCCACGCCCTCCACGCTGGCGGCGGCCCTCATCAGCGGCTGCAAGAACGTCAGCCGCGCCCGAAACGTGACAAATGATACGAAGGGACAGTCCCCTCGTATCATTCTGGACTGCGAGGACTGGGGCGTCACGCTTGCAACGAGCCTGCCGGTGCCCGAGGGCCTCTCGCACGTGGGCGCTCGCGCGCACTACTTCCGCGTGGTGGGCAAAGGCGAGAAGCCCGCGGGGACCGAAGCCGCCCAGAACCTCATTCCGTGCGAGGTGGACCGCGTCATAGACAACACGTTCTCCACCATCGTGATGCTGAGGACGCCCGGCGGCGGCCTTCTGCGCTACGAGTGCGAGAAGGACGCGTGGGCGGCGCTGGGCGAGCCCGACCACCTGACCGTGGCCATTGACCCCGCCGACGTCATGCCACTCTCCGATGGGAAGGCGGCCGGCACATGCTAGACGGGGAGGGGCGCCTCATAGAGTACCTGCGGCTCTCCGTGACGGACCGCTGCAACTGCCGCTGCACGTACTGCATGCCGGCGGGCGGCGTGCCCATGCTGGGCCACAGGGACATCCTCTCCTTCGAGGAGCTGACCGAGGTGGTGGCCGCCTGCGCCCGTCTGGGCGTGCGCAAGGTCCGCCTCACCGGCGGCGAGCCCCTGGTGCGCCGTGGCCTTCCCGAGCTGGTGCGCATGATCCGCGCGGTGCCGGGCGTGGAGGAGCTGGCCATGACCACCAACGCCACGCTGCTGGCGCCCGTGGCCGCCGAGCTGCACCACGCCGGGCTAGACCGGCTGAACGTCAGCCTGGACACGCTGGACGCCGCCCGCTACGCCGAGCTCACGCGCGGCGGAAGCCTTGAGGACGCCCTGGCCGGCCTCGCCGCTGCCCGCGACGCGGGCTTCTCGCACACCAAGGTCAACTGCGTGCTCATGGGCGGCGTCAACGACGCCGACGTGCCGCGCCTGGCAGAGCTGGCCCGCACCGAGCCCATCGACGTGCGGTTCATCGAGCTCATGCCCATGGGGCCCTGCGCCGGCTGGCCAAAGGCGCGCTTCGTCCCGGCAGAGACGGTGCTTGAGGCCGTGCCGGGCCTTGAGCCCCTGCGCCGCGACGGCGTGGCGGAGCTCTGGCACGCCCCCGGCTGGGAGGGCAACGTGGGCCTCATCCGGCCCATGAGCCACCGCTTCTGCGACGGTTGCAGCCGCATCCGCGTCACGGCGGACGGCCGGCTCAAGCCGTGCCTGCACTCTGCGGCGGAGATCCCGCTGCGCGGCCTTCACGGGGAGGCGCTTCTCGCCGAGCTCAGGCGCGGCATAGCCGCCAAGCCGGCGTACCATCACATGGACCAAGACCACGCGAGCCAGAGCGCGCGTGACATGAACGAGATCGGGGGATGACGTGACCCAGGGAGAGGACCTCACGCACATCAACGAGCAGGGGCGCGCCCGCATGGTGGACGTCTCGGCAAAGGAGAAGACCCAGCGCGTGGCGAGGGCCGCGGGCTTCGTGCACATGATGCCGGCCACGCTGGAGCTCGTGCGTACGGGCGGCTGCAAGAAGGGCGACGTGCTCGCCGTGGCGCAGGTGGCGGGCATCATGGCCGCCAAGCGCTGCTGGGAGCTCGTGCCCATGTGCCACCCCATCCAGCTCACCGGCGTGGACGTGCGCTTCGAGCTGTCTGACGCGCCCTGCGGCGTGGCCATCGAGTCCGAGTGCCGCTGCTGCGGCGAGACGGGCGTGGAGATGGAGGCCCTGACGGCGGCGTCCGTCGCGGGCCTCACCATCTACGACATGCTCAAGGCCGCGCAGAGGGACATGGTCGTCTCCGACGTGCGCCTGCTGGAGAAGTCCGGCGGCAAGTCGGGGCACTTCGTGCGGGAGGGCGCGCTTCTCGGCGAGAAGCCCGCCGACGGCATCGTGGTCGCCACGAGCATCTCCACCAAGAAGGGCACGCGCAAGGTGCCGCAGGAGTCCATCCGGCTCGAGGTGGGCCTGGGCGTCGCGGGCGACGCGCACGCCGGCGCGTGGCACCGCATGGTGAGCCTGCTTCCGGAGGAGTCCGTCGACGAGATGCGCGAGCTTCTCCCCAAGCTTGCCGCCGGCGACTTTGCCGAGAACATCCTCACGCGGGGGCTCAGCCTCAAGGACCTGCCGGTGGGCACCGTCCTCGAGGTGGGGGAGTGCGAGCTCGCGATGACGCAGATCGGCAAGAAGTGCCACAGCGACTGCGAGATCCACCGCATCACGGGCAAGTGCGTCATGCCCACCGACGGCGTCTTTGCCGTGGTCACGCGCGGGGGCACGGTGCGCCCCGGCGACCCCGTCCGCATCAGGAGGTAGCAGATGAAGCTCATCAAGACCGAGGAGGCCGTCGGCCACATCCTCTGCCAGGACATGACCCAGATCATTGCGGGCAAGTCCAAGGGCCCGCGCTTCAAGAAGGGCCACGTGGTCACCGAAAAGGACGTTCCCGTGCTGCTCAGCATGGGCAAGGTCAATCTCTATGTGTGGGAGAAGGAGCCGGGCATGGTGCACGAGAACGACGCCGCGCACCGCCTGGCCGAGCTCTGCCTGGGCCCGGGCTGCGTGGCCGCCGGCGAGCCCTCCGAAGGCAAGATCGGCATCAACGCCGCCTGCGACGGCGTGCTGCTGGTCAACTCCGAGCGCTTGCGGGCCGTCAACGCCACCGACGAGGTCATGGTCGCCACACGCAAGGGCGGCTTTGCCGTGCGCGAGGGCGACGCCCTGGCGGGCACGCGCGTGATTCCGCTGGTGGTGCGCGAGGAGGTGCTGGCCGCCGCCGAGGCCGCCGCGGCAGGCGAGAAGCTCCTGGAGGTCAGACCCTTCTCGGCGCGGACGGCGGCCGTGATCGCAACGGGCTCCGAGGTGGCGAGCGGCCTCATCGAGGACGCGTTCACGCCGGTCATGGAGGCCAAGCTGGCGGCGTTTGGCATCGAGGTCACCTATCGCGCCACGCCGGGAGACGAGATGGGCTCCGTGGTGGCCGCCATCGACGGGGCGCGCGCCGCGGGCGTCGACGTCGTCGTGTGCACGGGCGGCATGAGCGTGGACCCGGACGACAACACGCCAGGCGCCATCAGGCGCGCGGGCGCCCGCATCGTGACGTACGGAAGCCCCGTGCTGCCGGGCGCCATGCTGCTGGTGGGCTACTTCGACGAGAAGGGCGCTGACGGCACCGTCACGCGGAGCGTGCCCGTGCTGGGCGTGCCGGGCTGCGCCATGTACAACAAGGCCACGGTGCTCGACCTGGTGCTTCCGCGCGTCGCGGCGGGCGTGCCGCTTGCCAAGGCCGACTTCGTCGAGCTGGGCGAGGGCGGCCTGTGCCTGGGCTGTTCGCCCTGCACCTTCCCGCACTGCCCCTTCGGCCGCTAGAGGCTGGCAAGGGGCCAGCTCCTTTGTCAGCTTTCCGAACTAGGAGGTCACATGACTGAGAGCGTCCAGAAGGCTGCCTACACGGCGGCGGTCATCACGGTGAGCGACCGTGGGGCCGCCGGCAAGCGCGAGGACGCGAGCGGCCCCGCGCTGGTAGCGCTGCTCGTGGAGCGCGGCTACGACGTGGTCCGCACGGCCATCGTGCCCGACGAGCGCGCGGAGATCGAGCGCGAGCTGCGCTCCTGCGCGGAGGCCGACGCCGCCCTGGTGCTGACCACGGGCGGGACGGGCTTCTCGCCGAGGGACGTCACGCCGGAGGCCACCGCCGCGGTGTGCGAGCGCATGGCGCCCGGCATTCCCGAGGCCATGCGGGCCGCGAGCATGCAGATCACTGACCGCGCGTGCCTCTCTCGCGAGGCGGCGGGCATCTGCGGTCGCACGCTGGTGGTGAACCTCCCCGGCAGCCCCAAGGCCGCGCTGGAGAACGTCTCTGCGGTCATCGGGCCCATCGCGCATGGCCTGCGCATCCTGCGAGGCGGGCAGGCCGACTGCGCGGCGGGGGAGTAGCGCGGGGGAGATGCTCTTTCCGCTTGCGGAATTCTATGGTTGTGGTACCGTTCCCATAGCGATTGATACCGTTCACCGCCTGCCACTTCAAACTTTATGTTTGAAGGCCTAACATCAAGTTAGGTTGATTGATGGAACGTCGACCTTCTCCAGGTGTCCGCGGGCCCGGGTCTGAGCCCCCCACTACATGCCCCCGCATGATGGGCCTGCGAGCAACCCCTCAGGAGACGCCCCGGAACGAGCTGCCATGCCTCGTTCCGGGGCGTTTTCTTTTGCGCGACAAGACGCAAACGTAGGCTTATTGCTGACGAGGCGAGCCAATTTGGGGACCGAAGTTGCCCCTTAACCCCCGTTACCAGAGCTCGCGGTCAAGAAGCGCGGTCAGGACGCGCTCGACGCGCTCGACGTCGGCGTGGGGCACGTGCTCGTCGGGCTTGTGGGCCAGGGCCAGGGAGCCAGGGCCGTAGCTCATGCAGTTGTGGTTGGCGCAGGTGCCCGCGATGACGGCGGTGTCGGTGTATCCGGTGAAGAAGCCCACCTCGGCGGAGGTGCCGCAGGCCTCGCAGGCGCCGCGCAGCGCAGCGAGCAGGCCGGAGCCGGGGTCGCGCTCTATGGCCGGGCGGTCACCGGTGATGACGTATGAGCCGCGGCATCCGGGGACCTCGGCCTCGGCCGAGGCAATGGCCTCCTCCACCATGCGCGTGGCCGCCTCGGTGGTGGTGGGTGGAACCAGGCGCATGTCAATCCAGACGCGGCACTCGTCAGGCACCACGTAGGGACGGTAGCCGCCCTGGATCTGGCCAAACGTGACGGTCGAGCAGCCCAGCTCCTCATGGGCGGGCGTGGCCTGGATGGCGTGGCGGATGCAGCTCACGCACTCGGCCATGGCCGCCACGGCATCGGCGCCCTTCCAGGGCTGGCTCGCGTGGGCGGTGACGCCGGTCATGGTGACCTCGAACCAGGTGCGACCCTTGTGGGCCACCTGAATCTGCCCGTCGGTGGGCTCGGTGTCCAGCACCCACTCGTCGGGGCCCACCCAACCGGCCCTGATGGCCGCCTCCACGCCGCGCATGAAGTCCTCCTCGTCCACCGAGCAGACGAGGCTGAACCCGCGCCGGGGAAGGCGCTTCTCCGCGGCAACGCGACCAAGCAGCGAGAAGAGCGCGGAGAGGGCGCAGGACAGGCCGCCCTTCATGTCGCAGGAGCCGCGGCCGTAGAGGTCGTCGCCGATGACCTGGGCGCCGAGGGGGCTGATGCCCTCGCTCCAGCCCTCGCCCAGGGTGACGGTGTCCATGTGGCAGATGTAGACCAGGCGCGGCTCGTCGGAGGTGCCGGGAACGGTGACCATGAGATTGCGTCGGTCGGGCAGCGCCTCGAGCTCCTCCACGTCAACGGCCGCGGCCAGCTCCGCAGGCATCTTGGCGATACGTGCCTCCACCAGCGACTTTATGTACTGCTCGATCCGCCCCTCGTACGCGCCGGGGTCAGAGCTGTCAATGCGCACCAGGTCTTGCGCCAGGTTCCAGGCTGTGTCCATGCGTCACACCTCACAACTAGTTTGGATACCAAACACATTGTAGGCCCGAATTGCCCCGCCGACGATCTTCTCGCCGCTCGTTGCGCAAAGGACTAAGATGCCGGGTTGGGTGGCGCGGGGGCGCCACGATAATCCAACGAGAGGGGTTTTCTATGAAGGCTGCACGTTGGTACAAGGCGGGGGACATCCGTGTCGAGGACGTCCCGGAGTGCCAGATCGACGAGGACTACGACGTCAAGGTCAAGCTGCACTGGTGTGGCATCTGCGGCTCCGACCTGCACGAGTACCTCATGGGTCCGATCTTCATCCCGGTGGGAGAGCCGCACCCGGTGACCGGCGAGGCCGCGCCCGTCATCATGGGCCACGAGTTCTCCGGCGAGGTCGTCGAGGTCGGTCCCAACGTGACTAACGTCAAGCCCGGCGACCGCGTGGTCGTCGAGCCCATCGTCTGCGACGACACCTGCCCGTCCTGCAAGGCCGGCAAGCCCAACCTCTGCCAGAACCTGGGCTTCCACGGCCTGGCCGGCAAGGGCGGCGGCTTTGCCGAGTACACCACCTTCCGCCACAAGTTCGTCCACAAGATTCCCGACACCCTGCCCTACGACAAGGCGGCCCTGGTGGAGCCCATCTCCGTGGGCTACCACTCTCTCGAGGCCGGTGACTTCAAGCCCGGCATGACCGCCGTGGTCTCCGGAGCCGGCACCATCGGCCTGGCCACCATCGAGAGCCTGAAGGCCATGGGCGCGAGCAAGGTCTTTGTCATCCAGCGCAAGTCCGTGCGCCAGGAGTACGCCAAGAACTCCGGCGCCGACGCGGTCCTGGACCCCGCCGAGTGCGACGTGGTGGCAGAGGTCATGCGCCTGACCGATGGCCATGGCGCCGACATCGCGTTTGAGTGCACGGGCGCGCAGGCCTGCTTTGACCAGGAGGTCGCGGCCGTGCACGCCGGCGGCACCGTGGTGGTGACCTCCATCTGGGAGAAGGGCGTGAGCTTCGACCTCAACGCGCTGGTCATCCCCGAGAAGAAGATCGTGGGCTCCATCTGCTACTGCGGCGATGACTTCGACGACGTCATCCGTCTCATGGACGAGGGCAAGATCCCTGCCAACGGCTTCATCACCAAGAAGGTTGCCCTGGACGACATCGTCTCCGAGGGCTTCGAGACCCTGACCGGCCCCGAGAAGAAGAAGCAGGTCAAGATCCTGGTCTCCGCCAACCCGGACGAGTTGGGCGCGTAGGGACCTGCGGACCTGACCGGCGCGCGGCCTCGCCGTTCCGTCTCAAGGGGAGTTGAACGAACCCCTTGCGACGGAAGGCGAGGCCGCGCGCCTTCGTTTACGTGGCTGGCCCCTGCGCGCCCGCCCGCGCAGGCGGGAGTACCTCCGCCGAGAAGAGCGTGACGGTTTCGGTAACGGTAGCTATTAAACTAATCAAATTCAAAATCAGTTATCTGGGCAAACGCCTTCCGCCCCGTCACCCTCTCTCCAGAACGTGACAAAAACGGTAACGCCCAGCCCCCCGTCACCCTCCCAACAACGTAAAAAGGCATCCGGCACTGCTGTCGGGGGACGCGCGAGGGAGCTGCAGCGTTGGCGAGAAGCCCCTCCCCTCTCAAAAGGCTTCGTTCAACTCCTTTTGAGAGGGGAGGGGCTTCTCGCCTGCCAGGGCGGTCCCTCGCCCTACGCCACCGGCAGCAGGGCGTCCACGTGGAAGATGCCGTCCTCGCAGCCAAAGGTGAGGACGCCGCCGTGGCGCTCGACGATGCCGCGCATGCTCCTGGTGCCAAAGCCGTGGCTGCCGGCGTCGGCCTTGGTCGTGACGGGCATGCCGTCCCTGAAGGCGGGTGCCGCGTCGCAGCTGTTCTCCACGTTGATGACGCACATGGTGCCGGAGCGCCGCACGTTGAGCGAGATGAGCCGGCGCTCGGGCTCCTCTATGCCGCGCACCGCCTCGATGGCGTTGTCCAGAGCGTTCCCGAAGAGCGAGTAGATCTCCTGCGGCTCCAGGCACTCCAGCGCGCGGCCGTCCGCAATGACGGCCAGCGTGATCTTCTCGCCCGAGCAGACCAGGCCCTTCTCGGTGAGAATGACGTCCAGGGCGGGGTTTTCCGTCTTGACCGCGGAGTCGTAGATGGCAATCTCTGACGCCAGGTCCTCCAGCGCCCGCCCGTCGGCCACGCGCCCGCCGTCCGCCAGAGAGCGGATCTGGTGCTTGATGTCGTGGCACTTCACGTTGATGGCGTCTATGTTCTTGCGGCTGAGCTGGTACTGGCGCTCGCGCTCTGCCGCCATGCGCCGCTCCACCTCGCGCTCGGTGGCAAGCTGACGGGCGGCCAGGATCTTCTGCTCCGAGAAGAGCGTGAAGCTGCAGAGCACGCCGTGGGCCAGGCGCGCCATGAGGTAGGGCTCGAGGCCCGCCGTCGTCCCCAGGCCCTTGACTACCACGTCCAGGCCGATGACCGTGGCCACCACGACGAGCGCCACCAGGATGATCTGGGGCTCGCTGATGTCGGCCAGGTTGTGCCGGCGCACCAGCCTCACAAAGAGCCACAGGTAGAGGGGATAGACGATCGCAGAGGCCACGAGCAGGGTGCTTGGCCAGGGGAGCATGGGCTTGCCTGCCGCGACCAGCAGCGTGTCGATGAGGTTGTTGGTGCCGCTGATGAGGTTCTGCCCGATATAGCCCGCCGTGCAGCAGAAGAGGGCCTGCCAGGGGGAGATGCGCCAGACCAGCAGGACGGCGACGAAGGCGGTGGAGAGCGTGATGGCAAACGTGAGCATGAGCAGCGGCATGCTGCTGCCAATGGCCGCACGTCGCAGGGGCTCCTGCAGCAGCTCGCCGGCATAGAAGACTCCCATGGCCAGAAGCACCCGGGCGCTGCCGTGCCTCCTGCGCTCGAGGCCAGAGCACAGCGGAACCGTGCAGGCCGTCAGCTGCAGGAAGAGCGAGGTGACCAGTGCTATCGACGGCGGCAGGCTCATCTCCTGCCTCCCAGGTAGCGGGCCAGCGCGAGCTCGATCTCCTTCTTGTGGCCGCGCGTGATGTGGAGCGCCGCGCCGCCGGCAACGGTTACCTCGTCGCCTAGCACACTGGTGATGAGCGCCATGTTTGCCAGGCAGTAGCGAGAGACGCGCACCATCGGGGCGTCCGCCAGCTCGCGCTCCACCTGGGCCAGAGATCCGCGCGCCCTGAGGGCCTCCCCGTCCACGGTGTGGTAGACGAGGTCGTGGTTGCGCACCTCTATGTGGGTGACCTGCGAGAGCGGGACCGACCTGAAGCCGTCTCCGGTGGGCACCGTGAGCGTGCGGTTGGTCCCCTGGGCCACCTCGCGCATGGCCCGGTCCAGGTTTATGGAGAGGCCGGCAAAGGTGGCGGGCTTCACCAGAAAGCCCAGGGCGTCCACCTCGTAGCCGCGCACGGCGTACTGCGCCAGGTCCGTCACAAAGATGATGCTGGTCACGCGGTGCTGCGAGCGCAGCAGCTCGGCGGCCTCCATGCCGTTGATGCCCGGAAGCTGGATGTCCAGAAGGCAGATGTCGTAGGTGCGCGAGGCGTCCAAAAGCTCGAAGGCGGCGCCCACCACGTCCACGTCAAACGTCATGTCGCACGACTCCTCGTATCGTCGCACCAGCGCCAGAAGCGCGTCTGCGGCGGGCTTCTCGTCCTCGACGATGAGCATGCTCGTCACGGTCAAGTCTCCTCTCCCCAAAACTATCCCAAAGTAAATGATAACGAGGTCAGAGGCCCTGCTCCAACCCAATCGGCCACGGTGCGCCGCTTGGCGCGTCCATCGGCGAGAAGTGCGTTTGGGTCGCGAAAGGCGCGATTCGCGACAGGATTGCTCACGCCCCGTTACGGCACGGCAACCTTTGCGCCAAGAAGAGGCCCGGCATCCCGCCGGGTTGGAAAACGAGGAAGGGAAGAGCTTATGAACGTCTCACGCAGGGGTTTTCTCGCCGGATCCGCGCTGACCGCGGGCCTGGTGGGCCTTGCCGGCTGCAGCGCCAATGGCGCCGCCACCGGAACCGCCGACCCGCTTGCCGCTCCGGCCGCCGACAAGTACCCCATCGAGCCCGACAAGGAGGGCACCGCCGCCAAGTGGTCCAGCGAGGAGGTTCGTGACGGCTGGACGCGCGTGACCAACCAGGACGGCGGCGCCACCATTGGCGTTGCCGACGAGGCACGCATCATCCAGGTCGACGGCTACGCCTTCCGCGACATGGACGGCGACGGCAAGCTCAGCCTCTTCGAGGACTGGCGCCAGAGCGCCGACGACCGCGCCGCGGACCTCGCGAGCCAGCTCACCGGCGAGGAGTGCATCCAGCTCATGTGGCACGGCGGCGTCCAGGGCGTCATGGACGCGCCCGGCTCCAAGGTCGACCCCAACGATACGAGCTTGCTTGACCAGGGCTCCTGCGCAGGCGTTTCTCGCCTGGGCGGCGATGGCGACTCCTACGCCACCGTCATCGCCTGGATCAACAACATCCAGACCAAGTGCGAGGCGCGCCCCCACGGCATCCCCTACATCTGCTCCGTTGACCCGTACGCCACGCTGGGCATTCCCTCCACCGTCGGCCTGGCCCCCGCCATGGACAAGGACCTCTGGCGCAAGGCGGGCATGTGGATTGGCCGTGCCTGGAGCTCCATCGGCGTCCGCTGCGAGCTTGGCCCCCAGATCGACCTCTACACCGACCCGACGGTCGCCCGCCTGAACGGCGCCGAGACCGAGGACCCGGCCCTCGCCCGTGACTTCACGCGCGCCTTCGCCGGCGGCATGCAGTCCACCTGGGGCGACGACGAGGCCACCGACGACCAAGGCTGGGGCAAGGACTCCGTTGCCACCATGCTCAAGCACTTCGTGGGCGCTGGCGCCATCGAGGGCGGCCGCAACGACCACGGCGACACGGGCAAGTTCGACGTCTTCCCGGGCGACAACTACCAGGCCCACCTCATCCCGTTCCTTGACGGCGGCATGAAGCTCGACTCCAAGACCGAGCAGATGGCGGCCGTGATGCCCAACTACGGCATCCCGTTCTCCGAGGACGCCGAGTACGGCGAGCGCGTGGGCGGCGGCCTCAACAAGACCCAGCTCTCCATCCTGCGCAACGCCGGCTGGGACGGCATGTACACCACCGACTGGGGCATCATCACCTCCGGCCGCGGCACCGAGAACATGACGGAGCAGGAGCGTTATCGCATGATGGTCGACGGCTCCATCGACCAGTACGGCGGCGGCTTCGACCCCGAGAAGATCGGTAACCCCGTCTACGAGGACATGAAGAAGGACATGGGCGAGGACGCCGCCCTGGAGCGCGTGCGCGAGTCCGCCCGCCGCATCTTCAAGCTGATGGTCCACACCCAGCTCTTCGACCAGCCCTACTCCGACCGCGATACGGCAAAGGCCATCTTCACCAGCGACGCCGCGGCAAAGTTCGCCTCTGACTGCAACGACAAGTGCGTCATCATGCTGAAGAACGCGGGCAACGTCATCGCCAAGGGCGGCATCTCCGACAAGCCCAAGGTCTACATCCCGCAGGTCTTCACCCCCAGCTCCTCCGGCTTCATGGGCACCACGCCGGCCAGCATCGCCTCCTGCTTTGACGCCCAGGTCGCGGCCGAGCACTTTGATGTCGTGACCGACACCGTGGGCGACCCCTCTGGCGCTCCGCTCGAGGGCGAGACCGAGGCTCAGTACCAGGAGAGCGACATCGCCCGCGCCACTGCCGAGGACCTCGCCGACGTCAAGTACGCCATCATCAAGGTCAAGAACCCGCAGGACGCCTATGACGGCGTCGAGGGCGCGACGGGCATGTTCGGCGCCCAGGCCGGCGACACCATCACCTACGTGCCCATCTCCCTGCAGTACCGTCCGTACACCGCTGATGGTCCCAACGTGCGCCAGGTCTCCCTTGCCGGCGACCCCGCCGATGGCAAGACTTGGGCGGAGCACGGCACCGAGTCCGGCGTTGCCATGGAGAACCGCAGCTACTACGGCAAGTCCACGCACGCCACCAACGAGAGCTCCCTCGACCTGGTCATCGACACCAAGGCCAAGCTGCCGGCCGATGCCAAGCTGATCCTCATCGTCGACGCCGACCACCCGATGATCTTCTCCGAGATCGAGCCCTACGCCGACGTCATCCTCATGGGCTGGGCGGGCGATGCCGGTCCTTCCGGCTCCGGCTTCAACATCCCGGCCGACAGCTACGCCCGCATCATCACCGGCGAGGTCGAGCCTTCCGGCCTGCTGCAGTTCCAGATGCCCAAGGACATGGACACCGTCGAGGCCCAGCTCGAGGACGTCCCGCGCGACATGGACTGCTATACCGACGCCGAGGGCAACGCCTACGACTTCTGCTTCGGCCTCAACTGGAGCGGCGTCATCGACGACGAGCGCACCAAGACCTACAAGGCCGCTCCGCTGACCAAGCCGGAGGCCGAGGTCAAGGCCGACAAGTAGCGGTCCTCAAGCCCCAGCCCAGCACGCTCGGTACCACGCGCCGGCCCCGAACTCTTCCCCGGGGCCGGCGTTTCTCGTCGGCTGCCGAGAAGCCCTGCCTTCCGCGGCCCCCTTCGCGTATCCTGTGCGTGTCGAAAGGGGGTCGCGATGCTTGACGTTGCCATCGTCGACGACGAGGAGGACGTGCGCGCCGAGCTGGGGCAGATGGTCCGGCGTTTCTGCGCGCAGGAGGGCGAGCGCGTCTGCGTCCGCGAGTACGCGGACGGCTCGGAGCTTCTGGACGCGGATGCCGCCAGCTGCCATGACGTCATCCTGCTGGACATAGAGATGGCCCAGGTGGACGGCATGGACGCCGCCCACGAGCTGCGCCGCCGCGGCGTCGGCGCGCAGATCGTTTTCGTGACCAACATGGCGCAGTACGCCATCCGCGGCTACGAGGTCGGCGCCTTCGACTTCGTCGTCAAGCCGGTGGAGTACCCAGTCTTTGCCTTCAAGTTCAAGCGGGTGCTCGAAGCCGTGCGCGCCCGCCGCCGCGACCTGGTCACCCTGGAGACCAAGGACGGCTTCGTGCGCCTGGGCGCCGCGGACATCCTCTACGTCGAGGTGCGCGGCCACAAGCTGACCTACCACACCACGCGCGGCCCCATCGAGATCTGGGGCACCATGAAGGCCGCCGCGGCGGAGCTGGAGCCCCTGGGCTTTGCGGCCTGCAACGCCTGCTACCTGGTGAACCTCGACCACGTGACCGGCCTTTCCGGCGAGTACGTGCGCGTGGGGGAGGAGAGCCTCAAGATGAGCCGCGGCAAGTCGCGCGACTTCGTGGACGCCCTCACGCGCTCCATGGGGAGGTAGCATGGACGCCGCGCTTCTCCACGAGGTCTGGGCCACCCTGGTGTGCTTCACCACCGTGCTGCTTGCCTCGGAGCTCACGTTCTGCCTGCCCAACCTGCCCCGGCGCCCGCGCTTTCTGGCCAGGGCCGCCGTGGCCATCCCGGCCTACGTGGCACTCTTCAACTCGCATCTGCTGGTGATGCCCGTCGTCGGCACGTGGCTCGTCTCCCTGCGGGCGACTCTCATCTTTGCCGCCTCGGTCGCCGTGCTCTGGGCCCTCTTTGACGTGCCCCTGCAGACGGCACTCTTCTACGGTGCTGCCGGCTACTCGGTGGAGGGTATCCTCTTCGTCATAAGAAACGCAAGGAGCTACTTTCCCGGGCTGCCGCAGCTCGACGTGGTGTCCGGCAAGATCGCCTGCGGGTGCTGCTGCGCGTTGGTGCTTCTCGCCGTGCTCCTGGTCCTCTCGGCCCGCTACGGAAAGGACCGCCAGCCCGACGTCAACAACGCCTTTCTGCTGGTCTTCGTGCTGATCACGCACCTCGTGGTCAACGTGCTCTCTACCTGGGTGCGCGTGGACGGCCTGCAGACCGGCCCCTACGCCGTGTGCAGCGTCATGTGCTACGTGCTGCTGCTCATGGTGCAGTTCGGCGCCTTCCAGATCTCCTCGATGGAGCGCGAGCGCGACCTCGAGCGGCGCCTCTTCCGCCTGCGCGAGCGCCAGCAGCGCGAGGGGCAGGAGAGCGTCGAGGTGGTCAACGTCAAGTTCCACGACCTCAAGCACCAGATAGCCGCCCTGCGCCAGATGGAGGGTGGCGAGCTCCGCGAGAGGTGCCTGGCGGAGCTGGAGCACTCCATCGAGGCCTACGACGCATCCGTGCACTCGGGCGACCCGGCCGTGGACGCCATCCTCACCGAGAAGAGCACCCGCTGCTGGAGCCGCGGCATAGACTTCTCGTGCATGGTGGATGGCGGCTGCCTGGCCGGCCTGGGCGTGGTCGACCTCTACACCCTTTTGGGAAACGCCCTGGACAACGCCATAGAGGCTGCCGAGAAGGTCCCCTCGTGGGAGGCCCGGGTGGTCTCCGTGCGCGCGTGGTCGCGCGGCGGCCTGGCGTTTCTCTGCGTGGAGAACTCCTGCATGGGACAGGTGACGCTGGGGGAGGATGGCCTACCGGCGACGTCCAAGGACGACCCCGACTACCACGGCTTCGGCCTGCGCAGCATCCGCGACATCACGCGGCGCCATGGCGGCAACCTGACCCTGGAGCCTGCCGACGGGCGCTTCTCGCTGACGGTGCTGCTACCGCTGGAGTAGCCCTCCGCCGAGCGGCGGCTTCCGGGCGGCGAGCGGCGCCGGCCCCGCAACCCTCTCGCAATCCGTGAAACCCAGCCCGCAGACCGTGAAAGCGCCATGGCGGCGGCAGCCTTTGCTCCCGTAGGATGCCAGCCAAGGGGATACACCCACAAAACCCATGGTGAAAGGGGTCAAGCATGACTGGGAAGAGCGTCACCAGAAGGGGCTTCGTCGCAGGGGGCGCGCTCGCCGCGGGCCTTCTGGGCCTGGCGGGCTGCAATGCGGCTGGCGGCACCGACGGCGCCGCCAAGGGCTCCGGCTACAAGGAGACCGACTCCGGCAACGGCTACACCATTGTCGACAACGGCGACGGCAAGCAGCTGAGCTACTCTCCGGACTCCGGCCTCAAGCTCATCGAGAAGGATGGCTACGCGTTCAAGGACTTCGAGGGCACGGGCGAGCTCGTCCCCTACGAGGACTGGCGCCTGTCCGCCGAGGAGCGCGCCGACGACCTGGCCGGCCGCCTCACGATCGAGCAGATCGCGGGCCTCATGTGCTTCTCCGCGCACGTGTTCACGCTCGAGGACGACAACTCCGTGACCGACGTCCAGAAGGAGTTCCTTGATGGCAACGTCCGCGCCGTCCTGAACGCCGCTTCCGGCTATGCCGCGTATCGCCAGGCAACCTGGTCAAACCTCATGCAGGCCTACGTCGAGGCGTCCGGCAACAAGATTCCCGTGAACTTCTCGTCTGACCCGCGCAACGGCAAGAACTGCACCGACTGGCCGGGCAACCTGGCTCTTGCGGCGACCTTCGACCCCGCCGTGGCAAAGCAGACCGGCGCCGGCATTGCCCGCGAGATGCGCGAGATGGGCGTCACCACGTTCCTCGGTCCCCAGGTGGACGTCGCCACCGACCCGCGCTGGCAGCGCTTTAGCGGCACCTTCGGCGAGGACCCCGCGCTGTCCCGCGACATGACCCGCGCACTCGTCGACGGCCTGCAGTCCACCGTCGACGAGAAGGGCGAGGACCAGGGCTGGGGCACCGGCTCGCTGGTCTCCATGGTCAAGCACTGGCCGGCCGAGGGCCCGGGCGAGGGCGGTCGCGAGGCCCACACCGAGGGCGGCAAGTACGCCGTCTACCCGTCCGACGGCTTTGAGGCCTGCATGATCCCCTTCGTTGACGGCGCCTTCAAGCTCGACGGCAAGACGGGCAGCGCCGCGGCCATCATGACCTCCTACACCATCGCCTACGACGAGGACATGAAGTACGGCGAGCTCGTGGGCTCGGGCTTCTCCAAGTACAAGGTCCAGGAGCTCCTGCGCGAGAAGTTCGGCTTTGCCGGCTCCGCCTGCACCGACTGGGCGGTCCTCAACGACGTCCAGCCCGACGGCGCCAAGTCCTACCGCTGCTGGGGCGTCGAGGGCGGCGACTGGACGCCCGCCAAGCGCGCCTCCAAGGCCGTCTCGGTCGGCGTCGACCAGATGGGCGGCTGCAACGACCCCACCCTGCTGGTCTCCGCCTTCGAGGACATGAAGGCCGAGCTCGGCGAGGACAAGGCCAAGGAGAACTTCAAGGCCTCCGCCAAGCGCTTGCTGCTGGGCTACTTCAACACGGGCATCTTCGAGGACCCCTACGTCGACCCCGACGCGGCCAAGTCCGACATCGACAAGGGCAACGACAAGGTTGCCGCCGCCGCGCTGGACGCCCAGGTCAAGGGCATCGTCATGCTCAAAAACGCCGGCGGCGTCATCAAGAAGGCCGACGGGTCGGCCAAGCCCAAGGCCTACGTGCCCATGCGCTTCACCGCGGCTTCCCGCCAGGCGGGCACCATGGACACCGCGCCCTGGAAGGACTCCGCGGCCACCTGCGCGCTGCCGCTCTCCAAGGGCACGCTCGAAAAGTACTTCGACGTGGTGACCGACACGCTGGCCGACGCCCTGACCGGCCCCGCCGACGACAAGGGCAACGCCACGCCCGCCGAGGCCGACCTCACCCGCCTTACCGCCGCCGACATCGCCGACTGCGACCTGGTCCTTGTCTGCGCCGCCGCCCCCAACAACGCCTCCCCGCGCGCCGCTCGCACCGAGGCCGGCGACTACGTGCCGCTGTCCGTGCAGTACCGTCCCTACACGGCCGACGCCGACGTCGTGCGCAAGGCTTCCCTTGCCGGCGACCCCGCCGACGGCAGCTGCTGGGCAGACCACGAGACCGCCAAGGGCGTCGCCATCGAGAACCGCAGCTACTTTGGCAAGACCTCCCAGATCACCAACGAGGGTCAGCTCGACCAGATCCTCGAGGCGGCGGCCCTGGCCAAGGAGGCCGGCAAGCCCTGCGTCGTCATTCTCGACATCACGCAGCCCATGTGCGTGCACGAGTTTGAGTCCGAGGTGGACGCCATCCTGGTCTCCATGTCCGGCTCCACCGAGGCGGCCTGCCGCATCGTGGCCGGCCAGGACGAGCCCTCCGGCCTGCTGCCCATGCAGATGCCCAAGGACATGGTGGCCGTCGAGACCCAGCTCGAGGACGCCTCCCGCGACATGGACTGCTACGTGGACGCCGAGGGCAACACCTACGACTTCGCGTACGGCCTCAACTGGAGCGGCGTCATCGACGACGAGCGCGTGAAGACCTACAAGGTCGCCCCGCTCACCAAGCCCGAGGCGTAGTCCTCGCCTGGCGGCTCTGCCGCCCAGTCCCGCACGCCCGGCACCACGCGCCGGCCCCGAACTCTTCCCCGGGGCCGGCGTTTCTTGTGGGGCTGGTTGGGACTGTGCGGCCATGTGTAGCTGCGGTTACGTCTGGATGAAAGGCTTCTTTACCGAGGCTGCGCCATGTGCCAGACCCCCTACCATGTAGGCAGCGCGGCGGCGACCGACCCACCTCTTCCCGGGTCGGCCGCCGCCGCGGCCCTTTCTGGCTAAGTTGCAGGGCCGCAACTGGTGCGCGGGTCGGTTTTGGCCGCAATCCGTGCACGGAAGTGGTCTTGGTGCGAGCGTTGCGGCAAAGGCTGTGCAGAAGGGGCCTTGGTGTGAGTGCCTTTATGGAGGTAGCGTCCTATGCCCTCTGACTTTATGCAAGACGGAAAGAGCGGCAAGCCGGCTGCCTGCGTCTTTGCGCCAACGATATTCATACGAAAAATGATATCCTTGGAAAGTGCCGAAATTGGGCTCGCACGAAGGCCACTTCTGCACAAGGCCGAGGAAAATCCTCACACGAAGGTGCGTTCTGCGCAACCTGGGTCCGGCTGCCGAGGGGCCTCACGGCCACCGAGGCCAGGTTGGTGGCATAGTATCCTTACGTGACTGGAGTCAAAGGGGGAGGGTGCACGTGGCGCTCCTGCCTGAGTTTCTGAACATTTCCGCAGCTGGGAGGGTGCGCCTGGCGCTCCCTACGGCCCGTCTTGCCATCATTGCGCTCTCGTTCACCCTGGCTGCCATGGGCATGGGCGCCTTCGTGGCAACGCTGCCCTCGGCTTCCGCCGTAGACTCCGTCGTCGATGGGGCGGCCGCGTCCCCGGACGCAGCCG
>ERZ1034980.541-NODE-541-length-27135-cov-6.967910_pt1 | contig 27135 bp, 19 predicted proteins | sample MGYA00520622_ERZ1034980 | MGnify/ENA primary metagenome ERZ1034980 (study PRJEB33766, sample SAMN09781791) | gut metagenome | biome: gut microbiome | host: Homo sapiens | place: Madagascar | study: EMG produced TPA metagenomics assembly of the PRJNA485056 data set...
ATACCTGCAACAATTGCCATTGGAATAAAGCCGATGATATATCCGCCTGTCGGACCGGCGAGTTTAGCGATTCCACCGGCAAAACCGGAGAATACAGGAAGACCGGCAAGTCCGAGTAACAGATAGATCAGAAGGCTTAAAGTTCCTTTTTTCCAGTTCAACAAATAGAGAGACAGGAAAATTACAAAATTGGTAAGTGATATTGGTACCGGACCAATTGGAACAGATAATGGTGCGAGAATGCAGGTGACAGCGGTCATTAGAGCGGTTGCTGTCAGTGCATAGGTTTTATTTTTTTGTAATTCCTGAGTATTGTTAAGATTCATTTTCATTCTCCGTTTCGTTTTTCTTATTCTTATGCTACTTTAGCACGTAAAAAATAGATTGTCAACTATGTGTACGTGGTTGGTTAACAATCATAAACAACTAAAGACTATTGACAACTATATCGCAGCGCGATATGCTCTATATATCGAACTACGATACATAGAAGTGAGAAATAAAAATGGAGAAAATGTAAGAGGTATCATATGGATGCGCATACGAGAAAAGTTTATGTTCCGATGACGGAGACAGGATTCTATATTCTGCTTTGTCTCAGAGAGCCGAATCATGGATATGGAATTGTGCAGAAGGTAAAAGAACTTACCGATGGCGAGATTGTGCTTGCACCAGGAACCATGTACGGTAGTCTGTCAAAGATGGAGAAGGATGGAATCATTCAATTTGTCAAAGAAGAAGAAAAACGGAAGTTATATGTAATAACAGCTCTTGGATGGGAAGTCCTGAAGCTGGAATTTCACAGAATTGACAGATTGTATCGCAATATGAAGGAGATGATATGATGAAGGAGACAAAGACATGTTTTCGATTTTTTTCTATAATGGATTATGAGAAAGAAGCAGATTTCCTGAGAAAAATGCACAAAAAAGGATGGAAATTTGTAAAAGTATCGCTGGGCGGATTCTATGGATTCGAAGCGTGCGAACCGGAAGATGTTATTTATCAGTTGGATTATAATCCAGATGGGGTTAAGCATCAGAATGAATATCTTCAGATGTTCAAGGACTGCGGATGGGAGTATATGCAGGATTTTGTGGGATATAGTTATTTCCGTAAGCCTGTTTCGGCGATGGATGGAGATGAATCGATTTTCTGTGATGATGAATCCAGATTGGATATGGCTACGAGAGTAGTCAGGGGGAAGGTGATTCCATTACTCGTGGTTTTTTGTTGCTGCATTGTACCACAGTTTCTGATGAATACCATTCATTACAACAGGGGTGAGGATGCGGTGCAGAATATGCTGGCTATTCTGCTTGGTGCTGTGTTTGTACTGTATCTTGTTGTTTTTATACAGTTTGGAATTAAGTATTACCAGTTTAAGAAGAAAATAGGCAGATAAAAGATTATGGGAGCAGAAGAAAATGAACGAAATGGAACATGTGACACATGAATTTCAACCGATATATGATAAAAATTCCAAAGTATTGATGCTTGGAACCATGCCATCGCCAAAGTCCAGAGAGGTGGGATTTTATTATGGACATCCGCGGAACCGTTTCTGGAAAGTTGTGTCGGCTGTGTGCGGAGAGGCATTACCAGAGACAAAGGAAGAGAAGATTGCATTTGCACTGCGGAACCATATTGCGGTATGGGATGTGTTGGCAGGCTGTGAGATACATGGTGCGGACGACAGCAGTATCCGCAATCCGGAGCCGAATGATATGAACCGGATATTAAAAGAAACTGATATTCAGGCAATATTTGCAACCGGGCAGAAAGCGGCGCAATTATATAAAAGGTATTGTCAGAAAGAGACCGGGCGGGAGATTATCTGTCTGCCATCGACAAGTCCGGCAAATTGCCGTGTCCATTATGAGGAATTGTATGAGGCATATAAAGTGATACGAGATTATATTTAAGATGTGTTATAGGCAGGTGACAAAGATGAAGCATAAAAAGAGAACATATAGAAAAGAGCAGCCCAAAGAGACTCTGGTTGTATGGGATATATTAAAGAATGAAACCGTTGCATTTCTGGATACAGAGTATGTAACAACACAGCAGAAGCACGGACGCCCGGCGAAGCTGGTATCTGTTGGAATGGTAATCTGTCGCGGTGATTTTGAGGAAGTGGACAGATTTCATTCATACGTTCATATGGATGGCGAATTGCATGATAAATTCCGGGAGCTTACAGGAATTACAGAAAAGGATCTTAGGCATGCACCATCTTATGAAAAAGTGATGGAACAAGTTGGTAAAAAGCTGGACGAGCATGAAGTGGAGCATATCTTCGTATGGGGACCGGACAAGATCGTGATTCAGAGGGATCTCGTGGAGTATCGGGAGATGATTTCAAAAAAGTCCAGAAAAATCGTAAATCGTATGCTTCGTATGATGAAGGATATCGAAGTGATTTATTCCCGAAAACTGAAACTGCGCAGTATTGGCATTGCGAACCTGAAATATTTGTGCGGACTGGGCAATGAGGTATGTCATGATGCGCTATCGGATGCGATTGATCTGAAAAATGTAATCCGACATATGGATACGAATGGGTGTCCGAAGTATATGGTAGAGGCCATGCGGTCATATCTCGCAGATAAGGAATTATATTGCCGATGCAGGAGATTCCATGAAAAATGGGATGATGTTCCAGAGAGTCTGCTGAAAAAGAGTCAGGATGTTATGCAGGAGCTTGAGCATATGGAATCAATGGAGGCAAAGGCATTGCGTGATGATATGCTGGCAGTGTGTACGGGAGAAGATCTGTCATTTCCAACACTGGAGGAATATATACTTGCAGGCACTGAAGCGGGTATCTGAGAATTGGACGGTTATTTCTATTTCACATAGAGATTCAGCGGAAATGGGACGAATTGTAAGTCTTTTGAGAAAAATATAGAGAAAATGCTACGTCTCATGGTATACTCAGAAAAGAGAGTAGGTGAGGTACCATATGCAGAGAAAGAAAGTATTGGACGAACATGATATACAGGATATTCTCCAGATATGTAAGATGGGAATATGGAGAATTGAGTTCAGTGAGACAGAAGCACCAAGATTTTATGCAGATGCAGTGATGAATCAGTTGATCGGTACTCCGGAAGATATGAATCCGGAAGAGAGATTTGTATTTCACCGGGCGCATATACATCCGGAGGATATAGAACTTTTCTTGAAATATGCAGATAAACTGGAAGAGGAGCAGACGGAGATTGTATATCGATATATTCATCCGGAAAAAGGCTAGATGTATGTTCGCTGCAGTGGCAAGAAGGATGATTCAGTAAAGGAATACGGCTGTGTTAAGGGATTTCACCAGGATATATCAGATACGATGCGTATGGAGAAGGATAATCTAGAAGAACAGCATCTTGCAGAGATAAACTGTACGCTTCGGAAAGAACATATGCTTCAGCAGAATTATTATAAAGAACTTCTGGATGTACAGAGCTGCGGTCTGATGGCATATACGCTTCCGGGATACAGAATCATTCATATGAATGCAGAGGCACTGCGGATGTATGGATATGAAGACATTCAGTCGGTGCAGGATAATATGCATAACGTGATTCGTGGCTTTTATTTTCCGAATTCTGAGACAGTGGAGAAGTTAAAGGCACTTCGCAATAAAGAAGGTTCTGAGGATTATGAATTTATAATTAATAAAGGAACAGATAAAGAATGCCACGCCCTTGCCAAGACAGAGAAGCTGGTGTCACCGGAGGGAGAGGATATGGTCGTTACGACATTTCTTGATGTGTCAGACATGGTGACTCTTCAGAAAGCGTTGAAGCGTGCGGAAGAAGGAAGCAGGGCGAAGACCGCTTTCCTGTTTAATATGTCTCATGATCTGCGTACGCCGATGAATGCGATCATCGGATATTCAGAGCTGATGGAAAAACACTGGGGTGAAAAAGAGATTACAACGGAGTATCTGCATAAGCTGCAGGAGGCCAGCGGACTTCTGCTTGAGCTGATTAACAATGTGTTGGAAATGGCGAGAATTGAGAGTGGAAAAGAGGTGCTTCATGAAGTGCCGTGTAATATTGTAGATCTCTGTAGTACATTGAGTTCGATTCTGGACGGCTCAGTTCGGGAGAAGAATCTGAAGATTACTTATAACGTCAATGTGAAGCATAATTATATTGTCTGCGATCCGTTGAAAATGAACGAGATTCTGATGAATATATTCAGTAATGCGATTAAGTACACACCGGAAGGTGGAAGTATTACAGCAGGAGTAGAAGAACTTCCGTCTGCAAAATCAGGATATGCAGATTATAAAGTGACTGTAAGCGATACAGGAATCGGGATTGGAAGAGAATATATACCATATCTGTTTCAGCCATTTTCCAGAGAGCAGACCTCATCGGAGTCCGGAATCTCGGGCACAGGACTCGGCCTTGCAATTGTAAAGTCATTGGTAGATCTGATGGGTGGAACGATCTCTGTAGAAAGTGAATTAGAAAAGGGTACTACATTCTGTCTCCGATTTTCACACAGGCTGACGGATACAACATCTGAACAAGTCAAACAGATGACTCCGGAAATCGATATGAATGCGTTAAAGGGAAAGAAGATTCTGTTGGCGGAAGATAATGAGCTGAATGCAGAGATATCTATGACAATTCTGGCTGATGCGGGACTGCAGGTGGAACTTGCAGAAGATGGACAGAAGGTAATCGAGATGCTGGAAGCATCACCAGCAGATGATTACGATCTGATTCTGATGGACATTCAGATGCCGCATATGAATGGATATGAGGCGACGAAAAAGATCAGAGCTATGAAAAATGCGCGGGCTTCTATTCCAATTGTTGCAATGACGGCGAATGCATTTGAAGAAGACAGAAAAGCAGCGTTTGCCGCAGGAATGAATGAGCATATTGCCAAACCGATACAGATTGCAAAATTGATGGACATAATCGGTAAGATGGTTTTAGCATAATAGAAAGCATGACTGTGATTAATATGACTATGATTAAACGGAGGAATTTCACTTAAACGGGAAATTCCTCCTATTTTCTTACTGCTGTATTGATTTCAGTGATTCAAACAGTGCAATGTCGTCAGCTTTCAGCTTGACATTGGTACAGTACTTTTTACCTTCTGGTGTAGTGACGCTGATCTCGATGATCGAACCTTCCTCTATAGCATCCTGCGATACCGCTTTCAGGAACATCGGAAATTTCGGATGATTGGCCCGAAATAGGTTCACATCGGACTTTAATTTCTGTATCATAGCAATCTGGCGAAAATCCATATTTATTATCCTCCGTGTGTTGTAAAGTTCTATTGAATTATACTGAAAATATCAGTATGAGTCAACCAGAATGAAGAAGTTGAAAATGTATCTGTTATGAGATACACTGTGTATTAAGGAATACTTATCATAAGGTACAAGGAGGAGAACATGAAGAAATTTATTGAGGAATTTAAAGCATTTGCCCTTCGCGGACACATTTTCCACTAAGATACATATACTTAAATTGAGAAGAAAAATGTGAGGCATGGCATGAACTGTGAGAAATGTGCAGAACAGAGAGATTATGGCATGAATCCGTATGTAGTTAATGCGGAGCAGTGCACGATACAGAACCGGAATTATCGGAGAGCTGTATGGACAGGATGTTATCTGCAGATGACGGTAATGAGTATTTCTGCCTGCGAAGAGACAGGACCTGAGTTTCATAAAGACATGGATCAGTATATCAGAGTGGAGCAGGGCAATGCGATCGTGAAGGTTGGCAGATGCAGAAAATGTATGGATCTGCAGGAGAGCATGTGCCGCGGAGATGCAGTGTTTGTACCATCGGGAAACTGGCACAATATCATTAATATTGGCAAGATGCCGCTGAAACTTTCCGTGATCTATGCACCGCCGCATTACCGGAAGGGAACGGTTAATCAGACGAAAGCGGACGATTTGCACAGGTGAACAGGAAAAAACGTGTTATAATATTAGATATAATATACAAGGGGGCGGAACGAGATGAAGAACGTTACAGCAGAGAAATTGACTACAGTACCAATGACGATGACAGTTCAGGAATACACTCCCATGCTTCTGATGAATACTGCATTTGAACCAGGAACATGTATGGAGTTCATAGAGTCTCTGACAGATCCGGATGTGAAGAAAATGGCATATGCGGAGTATTATTATTTCAGTGGACAGCACGAGAAGGCGGTAGAATATGCCAGCCCATATCTGAACCACGAGAATGTGATGGTCCGGATGCCTGCCTGTCTGCTCTATTCCTTTGCGAATCTGTCGCTTAATCATATCCGTGATGCGAGGCGAGGGCTGGACCGCCTGCAGGACAGCCTGGCACAGTATGAACATGCAGAACAGGCGAATAAGGCGTTGCTGGCATTTATAGGCGGCGCATCGAGGGTACTTCTTCATTTGCCGACAGACGGATTCCCGAACATCGCAGAGAGCATCCGTTTCCTTCCGGAAGGAATACGGTTCTGGGGATGCTATGTAATGGCGCATGAGGCGTACCTGAAGCAGGAATATGGACAGTCCCTGGGAATAGTACAGGCCTGCCAGAGTATGAGCACAAAGACTTATCCGATCGCACGGATCTATCTGGATCTGATGGGAGCTATGGATGCCATGAATCTTCGGAAAAGCGAGCTTGCTAAAAAGTATTTTATGGATGCATGGGAGACAGCCAGACCAGACGGTTTGATCGAGGGTATCGGAGAACATCATGGGTTATTGCAGGGATTGATCGAGAACTGCATGCGGGATGACTGGCCGGAAGATTATAAGAGAATTATCGAGATTACATATCGGTTCAGTTATGGATGGCGCAGGATTCATAATTCGGATACCGATGAAGAAGTGGCAGATAATCTGACAACAACAGAATTCACCATTGCCATGTTGGCGAGCAGAGGATGGAGCAATGCAGAGATTGCGGAGCATATGCGGTTATCCGAGCGTACAGTCAAACAACATCTGTCTACAGTGTATACGAAGTTAAATATTGACAGGAGAAGTCAGTTGAATGAATATATGCTCAGATAACGGTGAATAAGCAAAGTATTATTATCGTATACAGATGTAAATGAGATAAACAGCATAAAGCACCAGCATGATGATGCCTTCGTTACGTTTGATCGTCTGGGAAGTCCATGCAAAGGCCATGACGATCAGACTCATGATTACCAGGATAATAATGTCGATGATATTCTCCAACAGGAACGCAACTGGACTGATGGATGCTGCGATGCCGAGTACAAATAAGATGTTGAAAATGTTGGAACCGATGACATTACCAAGTGCCATGTCTACTTCATTCTTGCGCGCTGCAACAATGGAAGTGACAAGTTCCGGAAGGCTGGTTCCGGTAGCTACGATAGTAAGGCCGATCAGTGTCTGGCTGAGACCGAGCCCTGCTGCAATCACAGATGCACCATCTACAACAAAGTCACCGCCGTATTTGATGGCGATCATACCACCGACGATGAAGATCAGACATTTCCAGACCGGAAGAATATCAATATCATCTTCAGTAAATTCCACTTCTTCGGTCATCAGACGTTCTTTTATATGCTTTTTACGGGCAGTTCTGGCAGCCTGGATCATCCACAGGAGATATCCGACAAAGATGATCAGGAGAATCACACCTTCTACGTGTCCCAGTGTCATGCCGAAGTATCCAAGAAACATCAGAAGAATAGCACAGATAATGGAAAGTGGGAATTCTTTCTGTAATGTATCCTTTTTAATAGTCAGTGGAGCAAACAGTGTACAGACTCCGCAGACAACCATCAGATTGAATATATTAGAACCGACTACATTGCTGACAGCCAGAGTGTTATTGCCTGCCAGGGAAGCAGTTACGCTGACTGCGCATTCCGGGAGACTGGTACCCATTGCTACGATCGTCATACCGATGATGAGAGACGGTACTTTCAGACGTCTAGCAACGGAAGAGCTCCCTTCCACAAAATAATCAGCACCTTTGATCAGCAGTACAAAGCCGATCACTAATATAAGAATTTCTTTTAACAGATTCATACAATGACCTCGTTTTCTTTTCTATAATCCATGCAGATGTAAAAAATGCATATTTATTTAACTATAGTAGAAGGATGAAGGCTTGTCAATGACAGAAAGTATGAAAACGCGTCGAAAATGAGGGTTGGATTCCAGATACATTTTTGCTACAATAAATACAGTGTGCAATTACAAAAGAGAGTGAGAGGGTTAAAGTGGAAAATACTAACATAGAAATGTCAGAGAAAATGAGGCGGCGTGAGACCATGCGGGGAACAGCACTTACATTGATGGGCGGCGTGTTCTGGGGACTTGCAGGCGTCTTTGGCAAGTATTCATTTGAACATAAAGGGATGACGGCGCAGTGGCTGGTCAATGTCCGGCTGATCATTGCCGGACTGATACTGTTAACAACTGTCTATATGAAGCAGAAAAAAGATACTTTTCGGGTGTGGAAGAATGCCCGCCATACGATCCGTATGATCCTGTATGGTGTGATCGGTATTGCTGCCTGCCAGATGACTTATTATATGGCAGTGGACGATTCCAATGCGGGCATCGCAACAGTGCTTCAATATACGGCACCGGTTATGATCATGATATATCTGTCCATCCGTAATCGAAAGCTTCCGGAGGTGTCAGAGCGCGTGGCTCTGATTCTTGCTTTTGGCGGAATTATCCTGCTTGCAACGCATGGACACCTGACAGAACTCAGCATTTCTAAGACAACCCTGGTGCTCGGACTTATGTCAGCAGTGGCAACGGTATTCTATAACTTGCTTCCGGGTAATCTGATGGATGAGTACAGTACGTTTGCAATCGTAGGATGGGGTATGCTGGTCAGCGGCATCGCTCTGCTTCCGTTTGTGAGACCGTGGAATACCACACCGCTTATTACCTGGGACTGGCAGACGTTTCTCTGTACAGGTGTGGTTATTATTGTAGGAACAGTACTTTCTTTCGGATTCTACATGGAAGGAGTGCGCCTGATCGGCGGATCCAGAGCGAGTCTGTTTGCATCTGTAGAGCCGTTGACGGCAACGATCGCATCTGTCTTATTTATGGGTGTGGCATTTTCGGTGATGGATTTGCTTGGATTTGTCGGTATTATTGGTGCTGTAGTGATATTATCTTTGCCTAAAAAGGCGGAAAAATGATCAGCTTGATCATTGGCTGAACATTGCGAAAGTTGTACTTGTGATAGCTTTTGCGATAGACTATAATAAAAATTGAGATTTACATACATTCTCGGTAGTTAGACTTTTATCATCATACTTCTTGAGTTATCGGGAATACAGGAGGAAGAAATGGATATTAAAGAATGTTACAAAGAAATGGGCGCAGATTATGAAGATGTACTTCGGCGTATGGGCAGTGACAGCCTGGTAGAACGTTTTACACTGCGCTTTTTGGATGATAAAAGTTATCAGATGATAAAAGATGGTATTGCAGCCGGAGATGCAGAGACGGCATTCCGCGGCGCACATACATTAAAAGGTGTTTGTCTGAATCTGGGTTTTAGTTCACTGTATGAAGTGAGTGCGCAGCTTACAGAGGATCTGCGGGGGCGCGTGATCGAAGGAAGTGAAGCATCTCAGGCGGCAGTTGACAGAGAATATCAGAGAACAGAGAATGCAATTCGCAGATGGCAGAACGAGAACAGAGGATAGACAATGAGGACAGACATCAAGAGAACGATGGAACAGGCAAGGATGGAGATGGACATCCTTTCAAAAGTATATAGTAAAGTGCGTTTACTGAGCAGAGATGAGCTGTGCGTGGATAATTCAGATGATGCATGTTGGCGTGAGTCATGCCTTGGCGGTGGTGAGTACTGCGAAGACTGTGTGTCTGTGATGTCAATAAAAGAACACAGACAGAAGACGAAGCTTAAATATATAGGCTCAGAGCTTTATGAAGTGACTGCCAGATATCTGGAGATTGATGGTAAGCCGTATGTTATGGAACTGATCCAGACTCTTGATGATTCAGACAGCAATATAGAGAATGCAATCGACAGTCAGGAGAGTCAGGATGCAGAAGCGTTTTATAAAGCCTTGTACACAGATGCGCTGACTGGAGCATATAACAGACGCTATTATGAGGAGCACTTGAAAAAACGTGTCATATCTGCCGGTGTTGCAATGTTTGATCTGGATGATTTTAAGCTGGCGAATGATACATACGGACATGATATCGGAGATCGGATTTTAAAGACAGAGGTATCTGTGATCCTGAATCTGATCCGTAAGACAGATTCGTTGGTGCGTATCGGCGGCGATGAATTTCTGTTGGTGATGCCTGGTATTTCTCAGGATAACTTCGATGGAAAGCTCAGAGAGATCCGAAGACTGATCTCATCTGCAGAAGTATCGAACAGCCATAATCAGCAGATAACGGTTAGCATCGGCGGCGTCATGGCGAAGAATGAGGCGATTTGCGACGTCGCGGCAAGAGCAGATAGATATATGTATCAGGCAAAGACACATAAGAATTCGATTTCGACGGAATGGGGAATTATAGAGATGCCAGAGCATGCAGTGCTGTCTGCAGGTAAGAAGAAGTCTGATCAGTGTATCCTGGTCGTAGATGATTCGGAGATGAACCGAGCCATTCTGTGTGAGATGCTGAAGGACAATTTTGATACACTGGAGGCAGAGAATGGCGAAGAGGCACTGGATATGTTGTCCAGGTACGGCCGGCGGATCTCACTGGTTCTTCTGGATGTTGTGATGCCTGTTATGGATGGATTTGAAGTGCTGGAGAAGATGAATAGTAAAGGGATTATCGATGATATTCCGGTTATCATGATATCCAGTGAGGATTCGAATACCTTTATCAGAACAGCATATGAGATGGGAGTATCCGATTATATCAGACGTCCGTATGATGCTATGATTGTGCGCAGACGTGTGCATAATACGATCAAGCTGTATGCAAAGCAGAGGCGTCTGACATCCATTTTGTCAGAGCAGATGAAAGACAAGGAGCAGAACCGTCAGATCATGGTCGGTATTCTGAGCCACATCGTTGAGTTTCGTAACGGAGAAAGCGGAGCACATGTACAGCATATCAACGTACTGACTAAGATGCTCCTGAGCAGACTTGTGCAGAAGACGGATAAGTATGATCTGACCTGGCAGGATCGCGAGACAATCGTGATGGCATCATCCCTTCACGATATTGGTAAGATCGGTATTGATGATAAGATTCTGAACAAGCGTGGCAAGCTGACAGATGAAGAATTTGAGATCATGAAGCAGCATACTGTGATCGGAGCTTCAATCCTGGAAGAACTGACCATGTATCAGGATGAGCCTTTGGTTAAGACTGCATATCGGGTGTGCAGATGGCATCATGAGCGTTATGACGGAAGAGGCTATCCGGATGGTCTAAAAGGGGAAGAGATTCCGATTTCGGCACAGGTGGTATCACTTGCGGATGTATATGATGCACTGGTAAGTAAGCGTGTATACAAGAAGAGTTTCTCGCATGAGACAGCGATGAAGATGATCTTTAATGGAGAATGTGGCATATTTAATCCGTTGCTTCTGGAGTGCCTCAAGGATATACAGGATGACATCTATAACACTGTATACGCAGAAGGCAATGAAATGTTCGATTCCAAGGATAAAGAAGGCCAGGGAATTGAAAAATTGTATGAAAAGTCAGTGAATTTCGGGGGGGGCAGAATTTATAATCTAGCTTCTCGAAAAACACATTAAGTTATCAGTTAATTCAATGGGCGATAGTATTATTTATGGCAGACAGTCGCAGCGCGGCTGTCTGTTTTTTTGCTATTTTTTGTTATGAAAACAAAAAACACCGTTCCAAATAGTTGCGTATGAAAGAATAATTTTTTATAATAAAATATGTATGCTCAATTGAGAAACATGAAAAGGTTTGATATTTGTCCAAATATCATTCCAATGAACAAGAAAAGGTGATCAAATGACAGCAGAAGAAAAACAGAATGAGAAAAGGCAAGCCGTCCGGAGTGCAATTTTTGCAGTGGCTGCTTTGATAGCCCTGATAGCGCTCTGTATTGCCTGGTTTTTCAGTAACAACCGAGTAAATGGGACATCTGGGAATATCAGCGCAGATGCGAAAAGCGTTGAATTGAGAACCTATGGCAGTGGCGGAATACACGATGACCTTTTGAAGAAGATTATGGGCTCGGAGCAGACTGATAGTCAAAGAAGTTTCTGGTATGAGCTGGCAGATACGGTCAAGGGATATTTTGAAACCTCTTCTGATAAATATGCGATAAACTGGCTGCTGAGTGATATGAGTAATATGGGGAATTACAGTACAGATCAGCAAGACTGGGAACAATTCTGGAAAAACTCACAAGGTGCAGAGCGGCAGGACAAAGCAATTGAACCGGGGTCTTCTGGAGAACTTACGTTTTATGTAGTTCCAAAGTATGACGGAACAGTAGAAATGAACATGAATCTGAGTTTAATTCCTTATAAAGTGAACAAAGAAACATTCACAGAAATTACAGAAGAACATGATCAAGTTGCAAAAAACTTTGTAGATGGTCATATGTTGTTATTCCTGGAAAAAGGAACAAATACAAGTACAGGTAAAAAAGAGATTCAGTGGATTAAAGACGGCACATTCGATATAAAGATAGAAAACGCAAAGAAAAATCAAGAGTACAAGTATACGTTATATTGGTGTTGGCCACAGAGCTTTGGAGAGACGGTTCTGATAGCAAATGACAGTTATCTGAATGGAAGAGCGACTCTTTTTTCTCAGTTTGCTAATGGTGAAACCATGAGAAATACAATTCTGCAGAACGATGATTGGTCAATGGTGAAAAAGCCTGAACGGTATTTTTACAGCAATCTGACGAAGAGCCCGCTACCGGCTAATCAGGCAGAATTACAACAGATTGGAAATATGTATAATATGTCTTCAACAGCACTCGGCGAGGCAGCAAAAAATGCATTTGTTGATTTGAGTTCTTATTATAATCAGGCTGATCAGTATATTGGCAGTCATGTGGATTGCGTCAGAGTTCAACTTACAGGTGAAAATAAATAAAGGATAAATTTATGGAAAATCAAATAGATAGCATGGATAACAAGAAGGATAACAAGACCAGAAAAATGTATATCAGTTCAATCATTGCGTTAATTCTGGCAGTGGCTTTATTGATTGGAGTTACACTTTCCTGGTTCTTTAATAAGAGAGAACTGGACTCCTTAACCTGGATTAAAACACCAATCCGTCTGGATATCGGAAGTGGAAACAATCACGATATTGCATATCTCGATCTGGGTTCTATTGATGCAGATACGCCGAATAGAACGATAGAGCGTGTATTTTGTGTATATGGGGAGCCGGTAGATATTTATTCTCTACAGCTTGCCTATACGACAAATATACCTTTTTATTATGATATCTATAGGGCAAGCTATGATCCGGATAATGGAAATGTTAATTTTATTTATACAGATGAAAATGGAAATCATACAGAGAAGTTCAGCTACGACCCGAATTCTACGCCGGTAATTCAGGCGAAGCCGCTTAATAAAATGAGTGGAACAGAAATAGCTGCTCATCAGAGTCATAATTTAAGTTATGGTGATGACAATGGTGAGAATCCTGTGGAGGCAAGCAAGGTCCAGAGCAATGCAGAGCCTTTGTACTGGCTGGCCGGTGAAAATGGTCTGAATGTGATGAAACCGCAGAATGTTCAGACAAATAATACGACACAATCAACCTATTTCTGCGATTATTATGTGATTAAGATTCACTGGGATGAAAATACTGTTAGAAACGATAAGGAAACAGATATGGTTTACCTTACCGTGAGCCGATAATGTGGGGGGATATCAAATTGAAAAAAATGAAAAGGTTGACAGTTATTTATTTTGTACTAGCTGCTATACTGGCAGTAATAGCTGTTACTTTTGCCGCATATACCAGCCTTGGCAGTGCGAAACGTGTCGTCACTGTAAAAGGTACAGAACAGCTATTTACTTCAGATGTATTGATGGAATATCAGACTGATGCGCAGATACAGACCAGGATAATTACATTCGGAGAGGAAGAAAAAGTCTTTTCGGTAACGGTATCCAATCATCTACAGGGAGATAAGACGAAGTACGATACAAAAAATATACCATATACATTTCAGGTTGAACTTCTGGATACAGATGGCAAGACTGTGACTGACAGAAATGTGTATTCAAAATTGTTTGTAAATGATACGAAAATGGCTTCAAATCCTGTTTCTATACAAAATCAGGTATTAAATGGTGGGGGAGTCCGGGATAAAACATATACGTTTCGCCTTGATCCGGAAATCCTGAACTATCGCATTAAGATAACGGCGGTGACAACGAGAAGCGAATACAAGTCTCTTGGAAGAGTTATCTCATTTACGACAAATACTACGGCAACCGACTGGAGCGGAAGCTTTGTTGAAGCAGAGAAGACTGCTGTTAAGAACAATAAAGAACTGGGAATCATCAATTATAAGATTTCCGGACAGACAGAAGGAGATTATGTGCTTAGCTGGGATTCTTCCAGAGTTGAGATTGATCAGTGGTGTCTGCAAAATATGACATCTGCAACGCCTACACAGGACGGAAATACGGAATCAGTAGCGTTACATCTTGGAGCATCGGATAAACCGAAGCAGTATCTCATTACTTTTTATCGAACCTATGCAGAACAGGATCTTAAGCAGGGCCTTACTCCAGAAAATTGGGATGAGATCAGCAATTATATTCATTTCCAAAAGAAATAGGGAGGAAGCGCAAAGACATGAGAAAATGTAAATACAGAAAAATACTTGCGATGATGCTGGCTGCTTCCTTGACTTTTCAATGCATGCCTTCTGCTGTATTTGCGTCAGAGAAAACAGATCATGCAGTTTCGCAGAATGATGAAGCAAAAGATGCAGAGCAAAAGACAGAACAAAAACAGGAGCCTCAGCAAGGTGACGAGTCGCAGACAAATGTTCCGTCTGAAACAGAAGAACAGCCACAGACAGAAGGGAAAACAGAACAGGAGCCTCAGACAGAAACGGAACCGGAAAATGAAGAAGCAGATACTGCTTCACAGTCTTTGGTAGTTGATAATAAAGTGGACATCAAAAGCTCAGAGGACTTTATTAACTTATCCAATGAGGATGCAGGTAACTATCAGAATGCAGAAATCACGATTACACGTGGTGCAGGTGTCGCGTTTGATCTAACAAAAGAAGCAGATGGAAAGACATTCCAAGGCTTTGGAGACAAAGATCATCCTTTTAAGGGTACGATTAAGATTACGAATGCAACGAGCGGAATTGAAATTCCAGTAAAGCATTCTTTCTTTAATTATCTGGATCAAAGTGCAACGATTGATAGTGGTCTGTATCTGAAAGCATGGGAAAGCTTAACTACGCCTTTACTTGCAGAATATTTTGTGAATACCTCTAATTCGGACACAGCTGAAAACTTGTCATTAATAATAGATGCAGCCAAAGATGCGAATGCAAGTACATCAGGTTCGGATGAACGTTATTCTTTCAGCGGTCTGATAGGAAACATGGCTGAGAATACGAAGCTGTCTTTGTCTGTAAACAATAAGATAACGGACAAAGGAAAAACAAAAATCAGCGGAACAGGTAATCTTGGATTCTTCTGTAACACGATGGAAGCTGGCGCATCTCTTACCATCGCCTCTTATGAAGGCGATGCCGGTTATACGGTATCAACAGAAAACGGATATGCCGGTGGTCTGGTGGGAGAGATGCAAGGGAATGCAACGCTGACAATTACCCAGGATCTGACATTAGAAGGCGGTGTACAGACAACAGGTGTAACGTATGCTGCCGGTGGTCTGGTCGGAAAAGTAGACACTTCGGAAATTAACTTAACTGGAAAAGTTACCTGCAAAGAAACCATAGCAGCATTCGGCAATGATACTTCTATCGGTGGATATATCGGAAATGCTGTTTTTAAGGTAACGGAGTCCTTGGATTTTAGCAATCTGGATGTTCGGGCTGCTTTGGAAGATGGCAGTCATGCCGGCGGTCTGTTTGGTGTGCTGAATTATGACTGTACCTCAGGCGGTACATTGGCGTTGTCCAATGCCACTACAGTAGCACCTGAGTTTCAGGGTTCCAACTGGCAGTCAGGCGGTCTGATTGGACAGTATACAGCGAATTCATTAAAGTCAATGCTTAGTATTCCATCTTCTAAGGTAACGATTACACATACCGGAAGTGCAGCTTCTTTTGGCGGTGTGATTGGATTTATCGCTGGAGCCGGAGCCGGGAGTGCTCTTGGCAATGCGACAGCTACCTATGTAGAAATCAATAGTGTTGCTGTTACTATAAATGCAGAAAATTATAGTAGTTCCAATGATGGGAGGTTTGGTGGTCTTGTCGCAGAAATGAGTGATGCAGGACACTTCCTGTCTGCTTCCGGTAACGTGAGTGTTGAATCTTCCAGCATAGGAGGTAAGGTTCCGGAGATGGGCGGCATTCTTGGAAAAGCTACGAATGGTGTACTGCGTATCAGTGGCACTACGGATCTTTCAAAACTTACATTCAGTAATACTGGAACCAGTTTTGGACAGATTGCAGGTGAAATCGATGGAACGATTGTATATGCACTTGGTTCTGGCAATGATAACGGAAACTCTGGATGGAAATTCATCCGCCCGGCATCCTGTTCAGTCAGTGCGCTTGGTTCTTATGGAGAAGTCATCCGTCTAAACGGAACAGATTTAAAAGAAACAGCAAAAGATGGAGAAACAGTCACTTCTGACTTCTCTGATGGAAAGGATCTGATTCATTATTATCCATCCCTGCATCAGATTGTCGTTTGCTATAATGCATCAAACACAGCATCAGGTCTGACTATAAATAATAGAAGAGATCTGGTGGCACTTTCGATGATCATGCAATGTGGAATCACCAGTGACCTTGGTGCATATTGCAATACATACGGTGCAAAAGAAAGCCTTCTTGAAAAAAATATTACAATCAGTGATAGTCTTCAGAGGATAAATCTCTCTGGTACAGGATGTACGGGAATGCTTCGTGATACCGAAATACAGAAATATACTCAGAAATATGCAGGTACTTTTAATGGAAATAATTGTACAATCCAGTTGGCAACAGGCGAAGCTTATGGCTGTACTTCTGATGGAACGGCTGCTGAAAACACGGATGGGAAAAATACCAGCCTTGGCATCGGTCAGATTTACAACCATTCTACGATTGGATTTCTTCCTTATTGTAATGGTGCGGTGCAGAAGCTGACTTTATCGGGACATATATATTTCCAAAATGTGGATAATGGTGTCGATGTGCAGTGCGGAGCTGTTGCTGGAAAAACAGATGGGACAACAATTTCAAATGTAAATGTAGAAACAAAGATTGTCTACAGCGATGGAGCCGGTGGAGGCAGTCTGAAAACGATTTATGCAGGTGGATTGATTGGACGTACAGTAAAGGATAATGCAAATATATCATTTGAAAATTGTGCGATGAAGGGCACCATCGACAACACATCAAACTGTCATGAATTTGCCATGGGAGGCTATCTTGCAGAAATAAGTGCAAACAATACAAATGTTTCCTTTAAGAACTGCGAACTTAATGGGGCGAAGATTATTTTCAACCGTACATCGGGTGGTAACTCTAATGATGCAAAGATTGGAGGACTGATTGGAAGGATTGGTTCAAACAAGCAGACGCACACCGTTACTATCGAGAATCTGGAGATTGTGGGCAGTACCGTCGAGAGTGATGCAGCAGATTCCTGTGGTGGCTTGTTTGGCTATCAGTGGCTGAATACCAATGTTACTTTAAAGAATGTAACCGTATCAGGCTCCAAAGTTTCTTCAAAGGGAATCTTTGGTGGTCTTGTTTACCGTGCAACCGGTTACTGGAAGATTGGCAGTGAGAACACTTCTAATACGGGAATTGCATTTAAGGAAAAAGCAAATCAGTTTGCAGGAAAAACAAGTGCGGATACTCCATCGGCTCTGTTGATTGTATCTACTGCTTCTGATGAGGATTCAGTAAAGACCAGAGCCTATATCGAGATTCTGAAAGATGGACTGGATATCCAGAAAGATGCCGTCACGGTTACACTGACCGGCGGAGATTATTTTGATGATATCGCAGGAAAAACGAAATATGATGGGAATACATCTTCTGTCGTATCCATCGGTTTGACAGATCAGAATGCAGAGGAAGCGGTACTGATTGACAAAGAAAAATGTAATACCTGGCACAATCAATGTAAGGTAAACGATAAAACAGATTATAAAAATGGACAAACCCGTTATTACTACAATGTGGATTATTATCGAAAGGAAGCAGGGGATACAGTAACCGAGATTAACACACCGGGAAAACTTCTTCTCTGGAGCCTGAATCGGTATACAGCGCTTACAAGCAATCTTACATCCTACTTTAAGACAGGCGGAAGTATAACAGGAACCATTGATCTGTCCGGTGTGTCTTATTATCCGGTTGTGGGCTACGCCAATATCCATGATGCGACGATTACCTTTGATTATACGGATATGAATGGAAAGGAAGGAGAAACACCGGAAAATAAAAAGTATGATGCTTCCGATCAGCAGCATTATCAGATGCATACCGGATTGTTTAGCAAGGTTACTGCACCGAGCAATAGTTCCATCGCGTTAACTGTAACGGAACTGACCCTGAAGGGAACGGTGGGAGCATATGAAAAAGATGCCAAAGGACAGTCTACAAAAGCAGGTGCATTGATCTGTGATTATGTAGAAGGAAAAGATTCCAACCATAAGGTAACATTAAACCTGTCTGGAATCAAATTGGATGGCATCTATGTTGATCCGGATGCGATGAGTCCGCTTTTGATTAATTCTGTGACAAATTATTGTGCGATCAATATTTCTGACGTCATAACGGGAACCTATACTGATGCCATCAAAAACCGAAAAGCAGCCTCTGCCCTGATGGGAGCAGTGGGTTCTGATAAGGCAAAGGAAATCACATTGGATTTCTCTGACATGGGACTAAATGGAAAGAAAGAAGCTTCCATTTTCAGCCAGGCTTCTTTTGCGACCAGCTTCCGGTACGGCGATGAAGTCAGTGGTGGTACCTATAACTTTGAAACGACGACCAAACAGGTTACGTATGGTGTTGAGATATCCAATGGTCATGATAAAAATTCCAGGTACAATCGAAATTCTTATGATGCAGATGCAGGCACCGGTCAGGTATGGTATCTGGATACTTTCGGACAGACAGAAGGAAACTGCTATGTTTCTGCAAATGGTGCAAGTAATACGATTACAGATTTTACCGAGGCGGAGTATCTGCCTTATATCGGACACTATGAAGATGCACAGAATAAGTATTATGAGCTTGATGTCAACCAGAGAACTGTGTACATCGTTGATGGCTGTGGTACATATGGACATCCATACCAAATTAGAACGGTTAGAAATACGACAGAAGGGAAAGCAGCAGAAGATGCGAAGGAGATTTTCACTGGTGCAGATCAGTTGATTGCCATTATGAATCTGCTGGATGGAAAAGGAAGTGGTACCGCGGTTTGTATTGATCCGACTACCCTTACGGCAAAATATAAAAATACACAGGAAGCATCGGCTATTCATACCGAAGACAACGCCAATGGGGATAAAATATACATTAAGGTTGGTTCTACATGGTATCCGGCTGTACAAAATGCAAATGGTCGTTATACAAGAGATACATCATCGGCGGAGTCTTACACGAATGATCAGATTATCTCTTATCTTCGGAACGCTTATTATCAGATTGATGAAGATATCACATTGAATTTGAATCAGTTCACCGGTATCGGAGGAAGTGGTACTTTTAACGCATTCAGCGGTGTGATCATTGGAAACAAAGATAAGACACCAACAATCACTCTGACAGGAACATCCAAAAACTCAGCCGTGGGCGGACTGATCCGATACAGTCAGGGAAGTGTGGTAAAAGATTTAAAGATCAAGATTCAGGGTGCCACCATTCATAAAACTCAAACGGATAAAGACCTCTTTTTTGGAGGTGCCATTGGTTATGTGATCGGTGGAGATAATATCATTGACAATGTATCGGTTTCCGTAGCAGCAGGTGAACTCACGATTGACGGTGGAGAACAGGTTCCGGTAGGAGGCTGCGTCGGTCTGGTCGGTGGCGATGATTGCTTAAAAGGCGGCGGTGTTATTTTCCGGAATATGCCAGGCAGCAGACTGGAAGCGGTAAGTGATAATGGAACATCCGTGGATGTAACAACAGAAGTATCTGTTGGTAATACACATTATTACTGGAATCCGTATGTGGGTCGTGTGCTGGATGGATATGCATGTGCAGAATGCGAGATTGATAATACGAATAAAAACTACAAGCTTCCGAAGTTGGATAAAAATGAAAAACTTTCGATATCCACACCGAACGGCAGTAGTACAATAACTACGAAAGATGGTAAAAAAATTACAGTTTACGACAAAAGCCAGATTACAGTTGATTCAGCACAGGATCTGTGGGTGCTGTCTGCTCTGGTGAATTCCGGGTATGGAGCGAAAGCTACCAATGGATATTATGACCAGCCGGTAGTAAACCTGACAGGTTCCGAAAATGTAGTCAGCGAGGCTTATTACTATGGACATGTACGAAGTGGAGGCTATAATAGCATAGGAACTGACAAGTGTGATGCTGTGGATGATGAAGGGGATTTCTGGGGAGGAAAATTATATTCCGGTAATACGTTAACAGATCACCGGACACCTTCCAGATCATATCTGGCTGTAAATTATGTGCAGGCAGAGAATACGAACGTTTCAAATTATGAGCTTGCGTCCTACATTACCTATGACAAGGAGTACCGGTCTTTACAGATTCAAGAAGGAAACTATGATCTTACTTCATATGGCAATGGCTTCCGTGGCATTGGGCAGGGATATGAGCATAATGGAATTCGTAAGGAAGATGCACCTACAAAATTACGATCCCTTCGTCTGGGAGATCAGGAAACGAAGGTGAACGTTAAATTGGTTGCTCTGGAAGGAAACAATGCTTCTGTTTCTTACGAGCGATCGATTTATGAATACGACAACGATAAGTATTTTGTAAGGCAGGCAGGCTTGTTTCCACAGCTTTATGGTCATAGTCTGACAGAAAATTATACCGTGCAGAATCTGACCGTGACAGGAACTGTTCTATCCAATGTAGAGAGAACAAGTACAGGAGTAACGTCCACCAATGGTACTTATTTTGGAGTTATCTTTGCAAATGCAGGATATTCTTCTGCAAAACAAATAACATTTAAGAATGTAAATGTTGGAGCAGGATCACTGCTCAGTGGCAGTGAATATGCAGGAGGAATTTATGCCTGTGACCAGTGGACACATACTGGATTGAATTTTTACAACTGTGGTGTAAATGGGTTAACGATTGAAAAGGCCAGATGGGCAGGTGGATATTCCGGACTTTTGGAGAATGACAAAGTTGTTACTAAGGTGGGCACTGAAAATGATGGTAAGAACAGAATCAGTAACACTGTAATTCAGACAAGGGATACATCAACTGGTATTAATAAAGAAAATAATGATTTAAAAGGCATACGATATGCAGGCGGATTATTTGGACAGGTGAAAAGTGCATCGTTAACAGCATCTGGAGTAGAAGTAACAGGTAGCAGTATTTTGCCATATGGCTGCGGAGAAGAAAATGGTGCCAATCAATCTTATGCAGGAGGAATCGTTGGAAAAATAGAGCGAAGCATGAATGTAAACGATGTCAGTATTAGTAGTTTTATTTCTCTGTGCAATGGTTATATAGGAGGAATTACAGGAGGAAACAGCAGCGGAGGACTTAATGTAAGCAATGTTTCTGTTTCGGATTCCAAACTGGTGACGAAAAGGACTGCAGGAGGTGCAGGAGCATTATCTGGCTATATCAATACGTATCTCAACGGATTTAATGTGCAAAGCAAAAACAATCTGGTTGGTTTTTTGATTGAGAATAAGAATTGTGATACGGATGCATCTATTGTAAAAGAAAATGATGAGATTAAGTTGGAAAAGTTATCTTCAGAAAATGTTGGGCTCAGGTATAATTCAACTTCGAATACTGCCGGTAAATATTACTATACATATAATACAATAGATGGCATGCCTCAGATTGTGGATACCAGAATCGGTATCTGGGTTGGTGCCAGAAAAGATGATACCAACAATACCGTAAAGGTTGTGGCAGCTTCAAGAACAGGTGACTATTCTCCAATCTGTAATGTTGGCTGGAACGGCATGACATCTGACAGCTATGTCATCTACGCAGACTATCAGGGAACAGCTGATTCGGCAGAAAAGGTCAATGTTTCTCCAGACAATCAGTTGACCATGGGAGAAACTAAGCTGACCAGTGACGGTGCTGCTCTGAAAGACAACAAAGCTCTGTCCAAAACCATTGTTTCTGATTCAAAGGCTGGAAACAAAATGACGGGCTACCATGGAGGAAACGCAGCGAATGATCTGGATGCTATTATAAAACAATTTGCTGACAAAACTGCGTATGACAACCGAATTACGACCTATAAGACAGAAGAAAAGGATGCAGATTATACGAAAGCGACAGATGTTGCAGATATCCCAATTCTGGTACTCCAGATGGATTCGTCAGATGAGATTATGACGATGGTGAATAACTACGTTTCCGTTTTGACAAACATGAAGCAGGATGAAACAACACGCTATGCGTCAGTTACTCCGACAACTTACGCATATGCAAATGGAAGTTGGAACAAGGCAGATAGTCAGTCCATGTCTGTTACTGCTTCGAAACAACTGAAGATCAATTCTGGTAAATATGATAATACCCGAAACCAGATCACGATTCTGGATGTGGCATATACCAGTCCGGTTGATGCAAATCAGGCATACCATTTATATATTCCTGTTTTGGTTAAGAAGGTCATCGAAGTTTCTTTTGCAACTAAAATGGCGAATGGGGTATCTGGTTATGAATCGGCCTATCAGGGAACAAATGCTGTTCTGGCAAGCTTTGGTGAAAATCTGACGGCAGATTTTTCATTTACTTATACATGGACGGTAGGAGAATGGAAAAATGCATTGGCAAATGGAGATTCGCTTTTATGGTCTTACAGCAAGAAATTAAATCTCGCGAATACGGCACCATTGAACAATAGTAATACACATTTGACACTGGTGGACAGAAATACGCATGGAAATCAGAAGTCTTACTATCAGTTTGATGGAACTGCCATACAGGAAGAAAGTGGACAGAAAACTCTGGATTTGAAAACAGTTATGACAAAAACGACGGACAGTGGCAGTGAATATCAGGGAACGTATCTATGTGATCTGTTGGATTTGAATGTCACTGAAGGAGGACTTGGCGAGAAATTTAAAAAAGTGGATTCTTTAGAAAAGGCAAGTGTCCGGGTATGGAATCAAGTAGAAAAGCGATATGATTATTATGCATTGAAGGCAGATAATGATCCAGAAGGTACTAAATATTATAATATTAATATAAATACATCATTGGCTGATGACAAAGATCTGACCGTAACAGAAAAGTATTATCTTGTCATGAACTGTACCAGTGGATCAGGTATGTACAATGAAACACTGGGATTAAATGGCATCACAGATGGTGAGATTCCTACGCATTTTGTATCATCTCAGTCACCGAATGCGGTTTACGTTCTGGGAGACTTTTATAAAAATGAGAATCTGAATCTGGCATCAACTCCTGGTGCTGGCAATACCCTGGTGATGAAGTCTGGGTATAATGATTCCATTCATGTAAAAGTTACATCCGATGTTCAGGCGGCAGCAGATGAAAATTTTGGTCAGTATGTGAATTCTCGAGCTGTCTATTATCGGTATGAAGTACAGATGGTGGATGAACAGGGCGCATCGGTAGATATTCAGGGGGCGATATCTGTTCCATCTCTGAAAATAGGTTCAGAGACAGTAAACAGAGTGGATGATCTGAGTAAGCTAAGTGCTAGTGAATCAGGATTCACGGCAGTGACAAGCGGAAGCATCTGTTATATCACAATGAAAGCACCGGGAAGCAAGTATATTGGTAGTAATATAGAAGCAGATCTTACATTTGACTATTCGGATTCTGCAACGTTGCTTTCACAGTTTCCACTTAGAGAAACAAGCGAAGGTGTGCAATTTAAAGTAAGTTCTTCCATGGCATATCAGATGGACAGCCTTGACAGCAGTAATATGAGTCAGAAGAAAGAAGTTGAGAATAAGCTGTATTATAGGGAAGAAGTATCGAACTCTACAATTAGTTATGATTCTTACAACATCACCAGCAAGGATGGTAATACAAGTCAGCTTGGCTTGAACGGCAGAGAGACGAAAGGGAATGATATGCAGATTAGTACAAGAGCATTTTTTACAGCAGGTCTTCTTGGAACTAATCGAACCGATCCGGAAAATAACAAATATCCATACTATCTGGAAGGAACACTCCGTCTGAATAAAAAAACGGATCAGAATAATGGTGGAAAGACATATGAATCGGTGGCAATCGGAAGGTATCTGTCTGGTTTTGTAATACAATCTGATAACAAAGCTATAGTGGAAGGAAATGGATTAGGACTTCAGAATGACGATGGTGTCCAGGTATACAAGTTTAGGATTCCACTTTCAGAGAACCAGGTAAAGAATATACAAACGAATCCGATTCTGCTTAATATTGACTTTAATGCAAAGACAGGAAGCGGACTGGAAAGAGTAGAGAGAAGCCAGTATGCAAATTATAAGGTGGAATTGTCAGCACAACTGAAAAATAAAAATTTGGGTTCTCTGACGAATATGCCTTCTGATTATCTGATTTACACAAATGCAAAAGTTTATCTGGGAATCATTGGAAGCCAGAAATAACAGCCCAATGGCGTTTGGGGATGACAGGCAGTCGCATCGCGTCTGTCTGTTTTTGTCAATTTTTGTAATATACATAAAATAATTCATGGATTTTAGTTGACAAATGTGATAGACTGTACTTTAGTATGTCATACAGTTTATGTATACTACAAGAAGATTTGGAGGAAATACCGATGGCGGGAGAGCTTCATTTAAATCCTGGAACGAAGATGCATCTGGCATATGATGTGCCGGTTGGTCAGGATCCACAATTCAATATGATAGGTACATTCAAGAAAGCACTGGATGAATCAGCATTTCTGGTATCCATTCCTATGGTGGATGGCAAGCCGCTGATTCCGGACGATAATCAGAAGATCCTGTTCCGGTATGGCGAAGGCGACGAACAGCAGATCGTAGCCGGATATGTGGATGATGTGGTGAAAGAAGGCATTCGCCGTTACTGGAAGGTGCGCAGAGTCAGCGAGCACAGACAGCTGATCAAGCGTGTGGACATTCGTATGAAGGTGGAACTTCCGGTGCAGTACATGCAGGATACATGGGCGTTGAATGCAGATGGAGAGATCGACCGCGAAGAGGGCAAGACCATGGATATCTCGAACAATGGTCTGGCGGTATACATGAACCACTGGTTCAATGTAGGCGAAACCTGTATCTTTACATTGCCGCGGATCGGCACGGTATCAGATGGCAAGCCGGCCAGAGAAGTAGTAGGGGTTATCTGCTGGATGAGAGAGATGCCGAAAGGCGGACCATTCCGTTATGTAGCGGGTATTCAACTGAGATTTGCAGACATTCAGGAGCGTCAGGATATGCAGGAGTATGTCGCATACGTCAAGAAACGTTATAAACTGTGAGAATAAGCATGAAGAGAAAAAAGAAGAATCAGATTCCGGATATAAATATAGAAGACACGGAATCTAATGAGTCCGAAGGACTGAAAACAGAAAAAAAGAAAAAACGTTTCGGCAGAAAGAAGCAGAATGATCAGATCGTCCGGATTGAGGAACTGGAGAAGATGATGGAGAAATACGGGGATGACATAGATCCGGAAGATATCGTCAGCATGTACATTCCTCACCGAAGAAGAAAGAAGATTGGAGCAGCATTGCTGCGAATGGACAAGCTGCATCTGACACTGCTTAGTATGCTTCTTCTTGTGGCAGTATTATTTATCTTTGCATTTATGCAGGAAAAGATGGGTAATTTCACCATCAATCTGAACCGTCTGGAACTGTACCGTAAGGGTATCAGTATTGCAGATAATGGCGACTTTGATGGGGCAACTGCACGACTTACGGCCAGTACAGTAGAAGATGCAACCAATATTTCTATCGATGATCTGCCGGAAGACATTGACAATCTGGATGGGAGCCATAATGGTAAGAACTACATGGCATATACCTACTATGTCCGTAATGCGGGCAAGGAAGATCTGGGTTACAAGGCAAGCATTACATTGGATTCCTGCGCAAAGGGCGCTGAGAAGGCGGTTCGCGTGGCTGTCTGGAGAAATGGAGAACGCGTGGTATACGCAGCACCGGCAACCGATGGCGGTAAAGAGAATGGATGCAAGAACTTCAAATCGGACGATGTGGTATGTACCTATACGGAGAAGAAATTCCTTGTGGGAAATGTAGATCGTTATACTATCGTTATCTGGATGGAGGGCGACGATCCGGAATGCGTAGACTCCATTATCGGAGGAAGCGTGGAATTCAGCATGAAGATCGATGCAGATTATAAGGATGAGACAAGCCTGCTTGCCAAATTTGTACAGGATATTAAAGATACCCTGACCGGTAATAAACCAATCAACGCTGCCGGTAATGATGCACCGAACGACAGTTATTATACAGATAAAGAAATCACCTGGAAAAACAGGAGAAATAAATAACTAGCATGGATAATGCTATAATCAGTGCCACAGCCACTGTTATTATAGAAAAAAGAGAAAATGAAACTGGAACAGTAACATCAAATAGCCAGCCTGTTATGAGATGATATCCTCACCGGAATATGGTGAGAAGTATTCTCCCAACCGGGCTCGGTGAGAGCATGATCTGATAACAGGGAGCTTACGATAAGCCGAATGTCAGGAGAACATTTTCTCGAAACAAAAGAAAAACGAATGGGAGGAAAATCGATATGAACGAAAAGAAAAGCGTAAATTCGCTGAAACGTCAGATGACAGCAGC
>ERZ1034980.542-NODE-542-length-27130-cov-8.489751_pt1 | contig 27130 bp, 28 predicted proteins | sample MGYA00520622_ERZ1034980 | MGnify/ENA primary metagenome ERZ1034980 (study PRJEB33766, sample SAMN09781791) | gut metagenome | biome: gut microbiome | host: Homo sapiens | place: Madagascar | study: EMG produced TPA metagenomics assembly of the PRJNA485056 data set...
AAGTGTTGTATGCGATAGATGTGGAGCAAAATTTCAGTTTCAGGAAGATTAGGTGTACTTATGACAATAGAAGAGATTAAAGAAAAAATAAAAAATGATCCGGCATATGAATTCCTTCGTACAAATTCACATCTTAGTGATAATATTTGTCTTCTATATTTAAGTGGCAGCTATGCTTATGGAACAAATGTAGAAGATAGTGATATTGATCTTAGAGGAGTTGCATTAAATAGCAAAGAAGAAATTCTTCTCGGACAGGACTTTAATAGTGTTACAGATGGAAAAACTGATACAACAATTTATTCATTTAAAAAAATGATTAAAATGCTCTGTAGTAATACTCCAACTGCTATTGAGATATTTGGTCTTAAGCCGGAGCATATTTTATATGCTAATTCAATAGGAAAAGAATTGTTGACTAAACAAGATATGTTTCTTACTAAAAGAGTTGGTTCTGCGTTTTGCGGATATATCAAAGATAGTTTGAAGCTGCTTGAATCAGAAAAATGTTTGAATGATAAAATTAAGATGGCTAAATATATGGTTCATCCAGTTAGGCTTTATTATATGGCGAATGAACTCTTGAATTCTGGTTCTGTAAATACTTATCGTACAAATGAACATGGAATACTTATGAGTATCCGAAATGGTAAATATATTAAAAATGATAAACCTTCTAAAAGTTATTTTAGCATAGTTAAATCATGTGATGGTATATTTTCGACTCTTCGAGAAAACAACAATCTTCCTAATGAATTAAATAAAAACACTATAGATAAATATGTGATATCTGTACACGAGAAAATAGTAAAAGGAGAGATTGAATGATCAACATATATAATGGAAGCATTTTAAATGCTAAAACTGATTTCATTATGCACCAGGTTAATTGTCAAGGCGTAATGGGATCTGGTGTTGCTAAAGTGCTTAGAGATTTTAATGAGAGTATTTACGATCATTATAGAGCAAGATATGAATTTCAGAAGTTACATGATATTCCTCTTCTTGTAAGCAATGATTATTATTGGCTGGAAAATAATGGTATGCAGCAGTGTATTGTATCAATGTTTGCTCAGGACAAATACGGTTATGATGGTAAACAGTATACGAATTATGAAGCATTTCAAATTTGTCTGAGACAATTTAAAGCTGATTGGCCTGCATGGGTTGAAGATGTAGATGAGAATAAAAAGAAAATTCTTAGAAGAACAACAGTATCACTTCCTTATTATATAGGATGTGGTAGAGGTGGTGGTGATTGGAAAGAAATACTTAAAATAATTACTACTGAACTTGTCGATTATGATGTAGAGCTTTGGAGGTTAGATGTAGATGATGTACGATGATATTCTTCCAGATGAAAGTGATTTAATGCGTAGAAATATGCAGTTATCAGAACATCTTAATCATGCTTGTGATGAAATAAAATCTCTTCAGAAGGAGAATAAAAAACTTAAAGAACTATTAAAACAACTCGATTATAACCATATAGAAAAAAGGATTATTGATATTCAAATTGAATTTGATTTTACAGATCCAAAGTATAGAAATATGAAACCTACTGATTCTAAAACAACGGAGCAGAATTTATACACAGATTTGTTTAACAAGTTTAATGAAGATGAAGGGTTTAGAAAGCTTACTGTTAAATGTACTGATATAACTGATAAATTGGAGAAATTAGATGAAAAAGATAAAAACTAAATATTTAATTCTAGTTTTTGCTGTATATATTTTAGCAATATCTTTAACTGGATGCAAAAAGTGTGTTGAAAAGTTTGATTCAACAGTACAGGTAGAAATTGTAAATGAATATTATAAGCCGGAACAAATTAATTATTATATGGATTCGAGCGGCCATCTAAAAAGAGAATGGGATTATGCTGAATATGAAATCACAGTCAGATATGATGGAATTGAATATTCGCTTAGGGACAAATCTACATATAGAAAATATCATGGCAGAATTGGAGAAAAAGTCCAGGGTGTTTTGAGAACTAAGAAATATGATGACGGAACAGTTAAAGAACGGATTATTGGATTAGGAGGAATGTAATGCGTAATTTTAATTTTAAAATTGTTACAGATATTTCAGTCATTGTATTAAGCATTATAGGTGTAGTTTTCAATTTTGTAAATTGTTTTCTAAGAGGCGAAAAAGATGCACTTATGATTGCACTTCTTTTTATAGTTATTTTAATGGATAATATTGAACTTTTAACTGTACATATGGAGGATGAATAATGAAAAAAGATACATTAGAAAATGTTGGAGCTGTAACAATTCTAGTTAGTTTTATTGCATTTTTGGTTATTTTACCTGCACTTACATTTGCTTTCGCTTATGTTGGAGGAATGATTATTGATTTCTTTGTTGGTGAAGGATTAGTAAAGGGTTTAAATCTTATGTTTAATACTACTAGATTTACCAGAGAGATGATCCCACTTACATGTGCAACACTTGCAACTATTGGCAGATATTTTAAATCAAGTACAACAACTAATTCTAAGGAGAAATAATTGAATAATAAAATTGATGTTGATTATTTAATAAGTGAAACAGAAAAATTTACTGACAAAATGAAAGAGAAAAAATGGGCTGGCATAACACCAAATGCAGTTAAAGAATTTATGTATATATTAATTATTAATTATTACAATGAAAACTCAGTACCAAAAGAGGAGAAATAAACATGGATATTATTTATTTTGAACTTAATAACTGGTTTTGTGGTAGAGATTATCCAAATGATGAGCCGTTTATTTCATGGATGGGTAATGATTTACAGCTAAAATTTAACACTGAAGATTGGATTATAGAAAATAAATTATGTGTGGTAAAAACATTTGTAGACATGTCTTGTAATTTCTGTATTACTGCCACAAAGGAATGGGTGGAAGAAAATTGTCCTAAGTTACTTACAGAATATAATGAGTTTTTAAGATATCCAGACAAATATGGAGATGTTTATGGGAAATTTGGAACATTGTTTTTGGAATATTGTGCAGAAAATATTGGATTAGAAGATAGAGAAGATGATGATATTTAAAAAGAAAGGATATTGTATGGATTATTATTTTGATGCGAAGAAAGTAAAAGATGATTGTGTACAGTGGATCCGGGATTATTTTGCAGAAAACGGACCAGATTGCAATGCAATTATTGGAATTTCCGGAGGAAAGGATTCTTCTGTAGTAGCTGCGCTTTGTGTAGAAGCTCTTGGAAAAGATAGAGTAATTGGAATCATGATGCCACAGGGTAAACAGGCTGACATTGGATATTCAGTAATGCTTTGTGAATTTCTTGGTATTGATAACTTCTGTCTTAATATTGAAGAAGCTTATAAATCAATTCGAAGTCAGGTTAAAGAGACACTTAATGGACATTTTAGTCAGCAAAGTGCTACAAATATGCCACCTAGATTAAGGACAGTAGTAGTACGTACATATTGTCAGAATTTAAATGGAAGAATGGCGAATACATCGAATCTTTCAGAAGATTATGTAGGTTATTTTACCATTGATGGGGACGATCGTGGAGACTTTGCTCCACTTGCAAATCTTACAGTTGGTGAAGTAAAAGCTATTGGTAGAGAGCTTGGATTACCGGAAGAATTAATTGAGAAAGTGCCTATTGATGGGCTTTGTGGTAAAACAGATGAAGAGAATCTTGGATTTACATATGATGTCCTGGATAGATATATTCGTACTGGAGAAATTGATGATTTAGAAGCTAAAAAGAAGATTGATTATCTTCATGAAAAGAATGCTTTTAAATTGAAAGAAATGCCGAAATTTAAATACGTTTCTGATGAATTTACAAAGGCAGTAGAAAGAACAGTTGAAGAGTTGTTAAGGAGATAAAAATATAATAAATGATAACAAAAATTAAGGAGAATTTCATTAGATAGTGGCAAATTATCTGATGAGATATAAGGGAATATATCGTTTAAAAGCACATGTAGATGAGTCAACAAATGACTTTCCTAGAGATCTAAATGGAGTTATTGATAGTGATGATATTTACATAAAATGTGCTTTTAACAGCCAGATTTACTCTTATGGAAGAGGAATTCTGGTAGCATATATTCCGTCAATTGGCAGAGGCCACAACATATTAAAAGCACTTGGAGAACGCTTATGTGGGTTTGATATTTTAACTATTAAGATTGATTATAAACCACTTTATGATGCTCTTATAAGTGAAGGAACTATTAAAAATATCATGGAGAATGATGAAGAAATAGAGTTTAGATTTCATGCTAAAAACATTGATTTGATCGCTGAATATCTCAAACCTTTGACTGCAGGAGCATCCATTTCACCATTCTCAACTAAAAACTTACCTAAGTCAAATTACAGTATTCCTGTAGATGAATTATCACTGTATAAGAATTTAATAGATGGTATTCCTAAAGAGGATATAATACTTATCTCACAGATTACAAGACGATTTATTAACGATAAAATTGCTAAAAGTAAGCAATATAGATCAAAGAATATTCGTTCAGAAATGAGAAAATCAATGCTAAAAGGTAAGGAGTTTATTCACTATTCTGGGTTCTGGAATCAGTATATTGAGTATTTAAAAAAGGAGTTAAATAAATGACAAAATATGAATGTATTAATAAAGTAGCAGCATGGATTTGTGCAACAATAGCATACTTTGTGGATTATACTTGACTAAATCTGCTAACTGTTTATGGGCACTTTGGATACCGTTTATTTATGCAACAATGTGAGGTAAATATATGGCATATGTAAAAGATGATGACGTATATGATTACAATTATTGTGAAGAATGTATGATGTATGGAGATAACATATACATAGATGAATATGGTAATGAATATATCAGATGTTATGATTGTTATGAAAATCCGGATGATTATGATGATGGTTATTATATAGGTGACGAATAATGTTTACGTTTGATGATGTAATTATAGATGAGATTATAAGTTTTGAAATAATTGAGGAGGATTATATGGCAAATAGAGTAGCAAAATTTGAAAAAGTATCAAAAGATAGATTTGTACAGGACTGGCAGCATGAATTTATGGGTAGTGAAGAATGGGCTAGAGTAGTTTATGATCGTGTTAAATTACCTCAGAGAGCAACTAAATTCTCTGCAGGATATGACTTCTTTTCAACACTTGATTTTACATTGCAGCCTGGTAATACAATCAAGATTCCTACGGGAATTAGATGTGGAATGAATACAGATTGGGTACTGATGATCTATCCAAGAAGTGGACTTGGATCTAAATATCAGTTAGGAATTTGCAATACGATTCCTGTAATAGATGCCGATTATTACTTCTCAGACAATGAAGGACATATCTTCATTAAGCTTGTGAATCGTGGAGACAAACCAATACATATTAAAGTTGGAGAAGCTTTTGCTCAGGGAATTTTTATGCAGTACGGTATTACTGAAGACGATCATGTCGAAACAGAACGTAATGGTGGATTTGGTAGTACAGATAAGAAGGAATAAAATATTACAGATGTCCGATAATAACGAGGTATAAATATGAAGAATAGAGAGAAATTCGCTAAAGAAATTTTGGATATTGCTTGTAGTGGTAGGAATATAGCAGTAACAAAAGAAAATAAAATCGTTTATTGTAATAATATTAATTGTAGCCAATGTTTGTTTTATAAAACCGATGGTTATGGATATTATTGTGATAAAGAAGAGCTTATGAAATGGTCTGAATCAGAAGTAGAAAAACCTACGATCACATCAAAAGAAAAGGCATTTCTTGGTTTGATTTTATCTAAATGGAAATATTTAGCAAGAAGTGAAGATAAAAGTTTATGTGTTTTTGATTCACTACCAATTAAAGGAGAGAATGGTTGGTATATCGAAAATATATCAATGTGTGATTATTGTTATATTTCTCAAAAGCTATTTGGTAATATGTTTAATTTTATTAAATGGGATGATGAAGAACCTTGGAGTATTGAAGATTTAAAGAAATTAGAGGTGAAAAATGAATAAAATAGTAAGAACGAAAGTAGAGAATAACAGATGAAAGTACAGATTAAAACAGGAGAACAGGCTAGAAAGTTAGTATCTCTAGCCTGTAATAAGAAATATGCTGATTATGATATTGACTGTTCTCATGGCAGATATATCATTGATATGAAGTCAATTATGGGTATGCTGTCACTGGCATGGCCCAAAGATGTAGACATTGAGATTCATGCTGATCAGAATATCCAGGATGAGTTTTATAAGGATGTGAGTGATATTGTGTGATAGAGCGGAATTATTACAGAATACTTATTTAACACCAAAAGATATTCAAGAACATTTACAGATTGGTAGAGATAAAGCTTATGCCTTATGTGCATTAAAAGGTTTTCCAGCAATTAAAATAGGCTCGTCTTATAGAGTAGATCCGATTAAGTATAATGCCTGGCTGGACAAGCAGTCAGGAACACACATATATATATAAGAAGAAGCAGAGTTAATCCTCTGCTTCTTTTTTGTCGTTATTAAAGATTGAAATTGCATTTGATTTCTGTTCAGGAATAATATGGATGTATATATTATACGTAGTTTGAATATCTTTATGTCCCATTAGCTCACTTACAACTTTTATATCTACTCCATTACGAATAAGCTCTGATCCGAAACTATGCCTTAAATCATGCGCTGTAGCAGTTTTATTTGAGCAATCACCAATTTCAAGAAGATTAGCGAGAGTCCGGTTTACATTACGTCTTTGTATAGGTGTGCCAACTGTACTCACAAATACAAGATCGTTATCAGAATGAGGATAGTTATCATGGAAGAACATTATAATGTCATATGCTATATCTGATAATGGTACATAACGCTGGCTAGATTTTCTCTTAGGAGTGGTATGGTCCAGAATATACTTGTTGCCACTTTTATTACGATTCTTAATTTCTGGAGCATTTTCCGTAATAAATATAGTACGATCATTAAGATTAACATTCTTCCACTTAAGAGCAATAAGTTCACTGATTCTCAGACCAGTGTGAAGTAAGAAGACAATTACCTTGGAATTGTTTCCATACTTATAATATTCTTTTGTCTTCATCTTCATGTCAGCAAAATTCTCTAGTTTTTTGCGATCCTCAGTAGTTAAGAATATTGGCTCTCGTGTTTTCTTTGTAACTTGCTCTTCAATAGGAAGTTTGACTTCTTCAAGAGGATTACTGAGAATATATTTCTTACGCTTTGCAAAATTGAATATCTGATTAAGAAGGGCTTTGTTTTTACGAATACTGTTCATTGGCAGCCATTCAGCCCAGTTATCAATATAAGACTGAACATGTTCATCTGTAATAGTATGTATCTGCATTTTGTTGATAGTATATCCTTTGTCATACTTAAGAACATTCTGTACGAAATACTCATAGCCATCATAAGTAGTATTCTTAACTTGTTTCTTTTTAGATTTCAGCCATTCTTCAGCCACATCATCTAAAGTCTTTTGTTCTTTTGGTAGTTCTTTATTCTCATCTTTCCATTTCATGTATTTTAGCTTTGCAGCTTTCTCAGTTTTACCGTAAAAATCTTTTCCTTCAGGGGATCTGAATCTTTTGTAAGTAATACCATTAATCTTTTTTGTTCCCCATGAGCCTTCACCATTACGTCTTTTTGCCATAATAATACCTCCCTGAGTTGTTGGTTAATCAGTATCAACTTAGTTCTAAAATTACTTACCCTTAAATTTACCATAATTTTACCATAACTAGAATCGAAAAACAAGAATAAATCAGGTCAAATCAGAACGAATGTTTGCAGTATTTTTCAACACTTTTTGCAACAAAAAAGCCCTGAAACCCGCATAAATAGGGAGTTTCAAGGCTTTTTAGAGTTAAAAAAAAAGAAAGCTGAAAATGGGACTCGAACCCACGACCCCTTCATTACGAGATATAGAATCATATATCTGGAAAGCTTTAAAATATAAATAAAAATCAATGTTCATAAAAAATTTACCATAATTTTTACCATAACTGAAACTTTAAAAATTTAGGCAAGAAGTTTGATTATGCTTTTTGCCTTTTTCAAATGTGGTATTTTATGAAAACTAAACTAGCACAGGATAGATTGGAGATGCCAGAATCCTGTGCTAGTTCGTAATTAGGTTGTTGTCGATCATTACAACAATATGATTATCACATCTTTAGTTGCTAATGTCAACATAAAAAGTGAAAAAAGGGATACCACTATTAAGTGATATCCCTAATTGTTAATTGTATAAGTTAATGAGCGTCATTGGTATATACAGTCTCTCTACGAAGCGTATATTGGCCTAGAATTAATTCTAATGTGCTTACCCTAAGAAGTCACACTAAATAGTATAAAATTGATCCTAGCTTAAATATCATCTCTTTTTGGCTCAGTGTACTCTAAAGCCTGCTTACTGTCAGTAATACCGTTAGTAGTCGGGTCAGTTACAACACCAAGAATTGTCAGTACTGCAAATACAGCATTAACAACAGCTAAAAGCTTATTACCCATATCGCCCAAGTCAATAGTAATTCCGAATACAGCGGCTACAACCTGAATCAGCAGTAGCACTGCTGGAACGAGTGCAATCCAAAATGCTTTATTTTTAATTCTTACAGTCCAGTTAATGTTTCTCATATTAAATTCCTCCTTTTTGTGAGTAAATACTTCCGTCTGGATAACGAATCTCCAAAGATTCAACTTCTGGAAGGAGTTTCGCATGGTAGATATCATTTCCTCCTGACGCTTCGTAAAGCTTTCCCATTTCCATAAATGTCTTTAATCCATCTGGAGTAACATATCCTTGATCAGTAAAATCTTTATGCATACGCCATAATGAGCTTCTAAATGAAGCAACAGTGCGATCGTTTTGTGTATCAATAAACGAACTCATCATTTGAGATAAATCTGATATTTGATTACTTAATCCTTCTTGATTTTTCTTTAGATCGTTCCTGATCTGAATACTTTGCTCGTGATAACCTTTCTGTTTTTGATACAGATTATCCTCACGATCATCTAGTTCTTTGCTTAAATCTTTTACTGCTTTTTCAAGATTATCAATTCTTTGTTCTTGAGCTTTCCTGTATAAAGTAGACTTAGTTTCAAGCCCAAAGATTTCCATGATTTTCTTTCCAATTGCAACAACCGCAACAATAGCAATAGCTAAATATAACATAGATAGGAGAACATTAAGCTCCCCTATCTCATGAATTCCTTTTAATGCATCAATTCCATCCATACAACACCTCTTTAAACACGTTCAACATGTCCAGAAAAGATATAACCATAGATTTTGCTACCGATACAGATGTAGTACCAATCATTACCAGAAGCAGATTTTATTGTGTCACAAACATCAACAAGATTACCTTTATTGAGGATTGGGTAAGATGTTAACTGATCATATTTCTGACCTGGGTTCTTGCGTACAGGAGAAGCATTATCTTTGATACGTCCAACAAATTTACGAACTTTTGATGGAGCCTTAGAAGTAGTAGAAGATGTATTTTTAGACTTAGCTGCAATTACAGCATCAAGTTTTGCAATAGTATTTTTACCTGCAACACCGTCAACTTCGAGGTTGTATTTCTTCTGAAAAGAAGTGACAGCAGCCTTAGTTGCGGAACCATAATCACCATCAACATTAAGTTTGTAACCAACCTTATTAAGTTTTGTCTGAAGTGTTTTTACAGCATCACCTTTGTCGCCAACTGTGAGATAATTTTTGGTATTTGTTGGAGTTGTTGCTGGAGTAGAAGTAGAAGAATTTCCAGATACAATAGAAGTTACAAGAGAGTAATCAGGAGTACAGAATTTTGTTCCTGGAAGCTGTGAATTGTAATAAGATTTTACACATACGCCACCACCATTAGCAACAATTCCAGATGCTCCAGATGTATTTCCTTCGATTGTCCAGAACTTATCACCTTGAACTTTTGTTACCAGTCCAGTATGTTTAAATTCGCCAGATCTATAGAAAATAACAATATCTCCAACCTTTGGATTTGCATTTTTTGTGAAGAGAGTTCCAAGTGTGGGACAGTATACATAAGGCCAATGTTTAAGTAATTTCTTTGCCATTGCAAGCCCAAATGCTTTCATAAATATCCACGAAATGAATATTGCACACCATGGTTCAGTTTGATATGAAGGCTTAATATCTCTCCAGTATTTGGTATAGTTATTATATCCAGCATTGGCTGTTTTACTGTCTAATTGAGCATTAGTTTTCTTTTCAAGATAGCCAACTTCATTTTGAGCTACACTAATAACAGCATTAATTGCCTGTTCTTTTGTTACTTTGTTTGCCACAGTATCACCTTCTTTTGTTGTGTTATTTGATGTGGAAGAGTTGGTAGAATTACCAAGAAGTTTAGAATTATAACAGATATCTCCATCGAAATTCTGAATGAATCCAGTCAATTTTGCTCGACTAGAGTACTGAAAAATATCACATGAAATTGGGCTTTCATGGTAAGAATAATCTGATTTGTAATGTGCATACCAGAGATAATATCCTTTATTTTTTACACGATCAGAATACATTGTCTTGTAGTAATCATCATTACAATAATAACCAGGAGCAATTCCAGCTGCCTTCACAGTGTCACAAAAGGCGATGGTAAAATCATTACACTCTTTTGAACCAAGGGTTACTCCTTGCGCTTTAGCTTTCTTTACTGTATCGTATTCAAAATCGTAAAATATAGTTGGAATATTATACGGCTTACATGCATTGATACAAAGATTAGCTTCATTTTTTGCCTGTGTGATATTTAATGCATATGAAAACCAATATGCTCCAATAATTTTGATTCCCGCAGATTGACATGCTTTTGCATACTGGTCAAATCGTTGGTCTTTTGTTGTCCTGTAACCAGCCCGAAGAATAATATAGTTAATTCCGGCTGATTTTAATTTCTTGAAGTCGAGATTACCTTGCCAGTAACTGATATCAATTAGTTTTGTTGACATATTAACCTCCTTTATAGATTTGTTTACATTGACAAACATACGTTTGCTTTATATAATATTTATAATGAAATTTTGAGATTCGAATTGATAGCTAAGAGCTATAGAAAATAGAAGATTAGAAAGGTTAGAATTATGATTGATAATACGTACAATTACATTCCAATTCCCGTGATCGCTTCATTCAATACTTCCGGAGACTTTATGCCAATTTGGTTTCGTTATAACGACTGCGTATATGACGTAGCGGTAAGTTCACATAAAGAAACCTATAATTCCAAAATATTTTATTGTGAAATCATAAAAGCATCAAATGAAGATGAGGGGAATCATATGATTGGGAAAAGAATAGAAATCATATACCATGAAGGTAATCATATTTGGGGAATTGTAAAGAATAGTTCTTTAATGCAAGATGTGTAAAATTTAATTTTAACCTACACGCATCCACATATAAACATTAACGTATGGAGGCATATTATTGTGAGCTGCTGTTCCAGAACCTGTTGTCCCAGTAGTAGAAGCATTAGTTGTCACTGAATGAGTATGATTTCCGCTTTCTGTCATAATAGGGTCGCCTGATGTATTTTTGCCATTCCCGGCTACACGGGAACCTTTACCACTTGATACGTTAGCATCAGAATTATAGAATAAACGATGTACATGATTTCCACCGCCACCCGTAGATCCACTTAAAGAAGGAATACTATGACTATGGCTTGGCATATTTTCAATACTCAAAGCAACAGTACTTTCACCGCCTGTACCGCCAATAGCACTTCCTGAATATAGAAAACGATCAGTGATGCGTTCCCATTTGCCAAATCCAAAATAGTGATTCACTTTGTCAGGAGTTGTTAAAGAAGGTGCATTTAACGTATTTCCATTTATATTTTTATTCGTCCAAGTAAATATATATCCAATTGGCACAAGCTTTTCAATTCTATCATTTAACTCTTTTCCCTGGCTCGCAGCTAATGGAAGAGTATTAGAGGTAGAAGTAAGATTACTTACGCACCTTTCTTCCAAGAATGCATAAAAATTCTTAAAACTTTGTAATAATTGTTCTTTTATAGACATAACCGCTAATCACCTCTCATTCATTTTGTAACTTCAGTTTCTTCAACATTGTCATTTGAGTTTTTTTCAGTTGTCTCTGTTTCGTCCTTTTTAGTGCCATCAGTATTGCTCTGATCGCCAGAAGTCAGCGTTTCAAGATATTTTTGTACAACCAATTTAGACTGTTCCATAATCATATTATAAGTATCAAGATATTCGCCTGTTAATTCAACGCCATAAAAAATAGATTCAATATCTTCTTTATTCTCTAAAGAGTTAATATACATCTTCATCTGATTTGTATAAGTCTGATGATGTGTAAGATTTGTCATTTCATTTACGTACAATGTAGTGATCTCTTCAGGAGTAAACAATCTGCAATTTTCACCATCTGCGTGATATGGCATACTCATCTGAGTAGCTATTGAAAGTTGAAGAGCACTAATAAGATTTGACTGATCTTCTGGCTTATATGAGAATAATTGCATTTTTCCATCCACTTCCATATAAGCACCATGAACAATATTGAAGTTACAAGCTTCAGATATTTCTTCTATTTTTGCATTTTTGATTTCATCTAATGTAGGCTCCGCTGGTTTTTCAGGTTCAGATGGAGTAGAAATATCTGGTTCTTCCGGTTCTACATAAATGCTTTCATCATTACTAAGCCAGAGAGTATTAGTTTCCTCATCTTTTCTATATACTGTATTAAAACTATGATATTCAGCACATACAGTTTCTGATCTTGTAAGAATAAGGATAACATTAAAAATAGACATATCTTCAAGGAGAGAAGTCATGTCTACTTTTTCATCAAGTCTTATTGTCATAACATTTCCATATATTGAAATGTCATTAAATTCATATTTTTCATCATTTGTGAGCTGAATTTTTTCTTTTGGATTTTGCGATTCAATCTCTTGAGTAGCAGAGAATGGATCTTTATTTGTATCATTCTTATCAATTGGTCCAACTGGATCAAGTGGTTCCACAGGCTCTACTTTTTCTTCTGGGGTTTCTGATTTAGTATAATCAATTTTATCTTTATTAATTATTTCTGTATCTTCGTTAGACATAAAATTCCTCCTTTTGTGTGGAATTTATTTTAATTGAGATTTGAATTGAGATGTGAGTTAAGAATTTAAGATGTGAATTAAGAATTAAGCAATTCTTTGCCAGATGTATACTGCAAAATATGGTGGCATATTCTCATGAGAATTACCTGATCCATTTGAACCAGTTGTAGAAGCATTAGTTGAAACATTATGTCCATGTACCCCTTGAGAATCAGTATCACCGAATCTCCAGTCAGATGTATTATTACCTCCACCATTTGCTCTTGCTGCTCCATTAGATTTTGTTGCACAGTTATTAGTATATTTAGCTCTAACGTTATGAGCATGCGCTCCATTATTAGCAGCCCAACCACTTAATGCAGGAATACTATGAGTATGTGAAGGTATCTGAGAGGTTGATAATGTTACACTTTCTGAACCACCTGTTGAACCGGCTGCACGATTGCTAGAATAACCAAATAGGAATCTACCATCAATTCTTTGCCATGTTCCTATTCCAAAGTAATTTGCTACACCGGAAGCAGTTGTAAGATCAGGTGCTCCAGATATTGCATTACCAGAAGTGTTTTTGTTATTCCAAACAAAAATATAACCAATAGGAATAAGTTTATTCAACTTATCATTTAATACTCGTCCCTGATTAGCACTTAAACTTTGATCCGTAGCAGTAGAAATAAGATTGTTTATTACAGGCCGCCAGGTGTTAGTGTCCGTAAACACCGCATTGCTCGGAACACTTTTACCTAAAGTATAACTACAAGCAGCAGGTTTACCATTTGTGAAGTATACAGGCTGAGTTGCACTTCCGGCTGTAGAAGTATCAAGCTTAACTGCACTATTTGCGGAACCTCCGGCTGAACCAGAACCTGCATAATTGTGGCTATGAGATGATGGTGTATATGTTGATGGCTTTCCTGATACGTTGCCCCAAGCAACAGAATTTGCTGAACCAGCAGAATCTGCATATCCTGCACTGGAAACTTTGCTATCTGTAAATGCAATGGTTTTCCATGCAGATTTTGAGCCATTAACATTTCTTCTGAATTTAATAATGTCAGAATCAAATCTATAAGCCATTTCTTGCCAATAACCATTATTATACCCAGCATGTTGAGTTCTTACTACAGACCACCATGCTGAGTCAGGGCAAATAGTTGTATTTTCACTATGTTGGAACATAAATAATCCATTGGTTGACTTATCTTCTGTAGGATTACAAGCAGTTTTAATTGCATAATTTGCGTAACTTGCACCATTAGCCCAGTTTGCATTTCCACCTGCGCTACTTGATCCAGCATAATTATGTGTATGAGAACTAGGAGTAAAAGTGCTAGGTTTCCCAGAAATCTCACCCCAACTATAAGACGGTTTACTTGAAGCCTTTGCCCAAGCGTAAACATCACTTGCAGGCATTGAAGATGGCTTATTGCTAATTTCTGACCAACTATAAGATGGTTTACTACTAGCTTTAGCCCACGCATAGACATCTGATGCAGGTAAAGAAGAAGGTCTACCAGAAACATTTCCCCATGCTACGCTTCCTGCGCTACCAGTTACATTGATACCCCAAGTACCGCTTGCTCCGGAACCTGTTTTAGTAACTGTATAAGAGGTATAATTAGAAGAATCAAGAACCGTTCTCCAAGATGTTGTTCCCACCCCATCACGATAATAAATGTTACCATCGGAACTAAAGCCAAGCTGAGAAGAATAGTCACCAGCATGTCTGCTTAATGAAATAATAGCATTTGCATTATTATTTGATGGCATATTATTCGTTAATCCAGTATTTACATTATAATAAAATTCTATAAAACCATCTGCCGCTTTTCCAGGGACTGTACTACTAGAAGCTACTTCAGCAATTAAAGTATGATTATGACTGCTTGGAGTAAATGTGCTTGGCTTACCACTAATCTCTCCCCAAGAATAACTTGGTTTTGAACTTGCTTTAGCCCAACTATATACATCAGAAGCCGGACGAGCATTTGAAAGTCTTGAATCATTGCCTGCACAAGCAGTGTCCGCTGTAGTACCTAATGGCCTCCATGTGTCTGTGTCTGTAAATTTAGCTCCAGAAGGGACTGAAGCTCCAAGTGTATAAGTTGTTGCCACTGGTTTACCACCACTAAAATAAACAGGTTGTGTGGCTGAACCAGCGGAAGTAGTATCCAATTTAACAGCAGAGTTAGCACTACCACCAGCACTTGAACTACCTGCATAGCTATGAGTATGAACACTAGCAGCCTTCCCATCTAAAGCACTCTGTAACCCGGTTACATTTGCAATAGTATGAGTGTGACTTGCGGAAGCTTTAGAATCGAGAATTGATTGAAGATTTGATATTTGTGCTATTGTATGAGTATGTGATGAAGCAGCATAACTTCCCTTCACTTGATATACAGAGTCAGCTTTACCCTTAATATAAGACCAAAGAGCAGAATGTGGTCTTCTATAATAAGTAGTAGTTGTTGTACCACCACCTGCATATTGAGCAATATAATAATCATCATCTGTTGGAGCAGAAGTCCCTTCCTCCAAAGCATTAATCATTGTGCTTAAATTATGACTATGGCTCGTATCTGATTTACCAGCAAGTTTTGTATTCATTTCACTTTCCGTATAATAACGGTCATCATGAGTATGCCCTGTGTTGGATTTACCATCCAGTTTTGAATTAATTTCAGATTCAGTATAATATCTGTCGTCATGAGTATGAGCAGAAGGAGTGAATGTACTTGGTTTTCCTGTAACACCGCTCCACGGTACAGAAGTAGCAGTTCCTGCACTAAAAACTGTGTAGCCATCTTCTGATGAAAGCTTAGTTTCATCGATAACAAAATACATTTTTGCATTTGCGTCTGTACCGACTTTTACAACATCGCCATTCTGAACATCAGAAGTAGTAAGTTTGAATCTCGCAGTATCGTCCGCAACAATCTTGCATCTTTCTAATGCTCCGGCAGGAAGATGATCAATTCCAATTACCCCAGTAATTTTATCAGCACTAAGAGATGTAATATCTCCACTACCATGAGTATGAGCTGATGGTGCATAAGTAGAAGGTGAATTTTTAACTCCAGACCAATCTACAGAAGATGCTGTACCTGCACTTCCGGAAGAAGTGGCATATTTTACTGATTTATCTTTGTCTGCTGTATTATCTACATTTCCAAGTCCAACTTCAGCTTTTGTATATGTAGGTTTTATTGAAGCTTTTGCCCATGCCGGAACGTCTGAAGCGGGCATACTTGTAGGAAAATCAGTAATATCAGCTTTTTTATGTGTATGTGAAGAGTCAGCTTTTCCTGCTAACTTAGAATTCATTTCTGTTTCAGTGAAATAACGATCGTCATGATTATGATCTTCTGGTGGGAAAGTAGTAGGTTTCCCATTTAGAGTTGCCCAAGTCTGTACGTCAAGGGCTTTATATGTTTTAGACGTATCATCCCAATAATAAGAAGCGTTTACTGTAGTATCTATGTAAATAATATTTTGTTCTCCCGTTTTTGGGAAGACCGAAAGTGATGCGTAAGGTTTTACGTCCTGTTCATCTTTTACATATTTCTTAATGTATCCGATGAGTTCTGTCAAACCAGAGTCATTCAAAAATTGTTGTTTCATTTACCCATCGTATCCTTTCTGTTTTAAATACACCAGGGGAGATTCGAACTCCCCTAGTGTTGAATTAGATTAACTTATTCAGTTGCGAAAAGAGCTTTAATAGAAGCTGATGGAATAGCTTCGTAACCATCACCTACAAGACCCTGGAGAGTTGCAATATCAGTAGTATTCTTTGCAATTTTCGGTTTTTCTGTAGCCATATCGGTTTCAAGAGTTTTTACTTTACCTTCAACAGTAGTTACTCTACCTGATACAGCTGTAATGTTATCAGCGTTTGTTTTGTCGGCAGCTTCAAGAGTCGGAACTTTGTCTTCAAGAGCTTTAATTCTACCAACGGCAGCTGTCAGATCTTCAGCTTTTGCATACTGTGAAAGATCAGAATCAGCAAGTGCTTTAGATACATATTCAGCAATGTAACCTACAATATCTTTAGATGTAGCAGATTCTGGAAGAGTACCAATTAAAGTTTTAAGTTTAGTAATATCCTCTTTGTTTGTCTTAATCTGACTATTCATTGCAGAAGCATCAGATGCATGGCTTGAAATCCAATCAGAGATTTCTTTCAGGGTATCGTATGCTTCCGGAGCACCATTAACGATAGCGGCTACAGCGTCAGATACTGCTTTCTTAACAGATCCATCACCTGTACCATTTAGTGTTTCAATAGCAGCTGTATTTGCATTTACCTTTCCTTTTAATTCAGAGTCATTGTAAGCACCAGCAGTAACAGCTTCTTTAATGTAAGCAACTACATCTTTTGCTTTTGCATCGGCTGGAATAGTACCAACATAGGTCATAACCTCGCCTTTAGCTTTAGTAGCAGCACCAGCTTCGTCAAAATCTGTTACAGCTTTACCAGAATCAACAAGGTTTCCGTTAGCATCAAGACCTGCGAGATGACCATTAACAGCACCTGTTACTTTATCTGCTTTTGCTGTATCTTTTGGCAGTGTAATTGTAAATACTGCATCTTCAACTGTTACAGGAGCAGTTTTTGCATAGAAATACAGAGTATAACCATCGGTAGACTGAGATACTGTTTTGATAGAACTCTTTACAGCATCAGAGATTTTGGCATCGATCTGCACATTATGCAGTGAGAGAAATTCGGTAAGATTGGAAAGTGTAGCGAACTGTAATTTAGCCATATTAAGCTTCCTCCTTAAAATTATTTAAAAATGTTTGTTAATTCCTCAGTGGATATTCCACCAAGTTTTTTATCTAATGCACTGTCAAGTTTTGCATCTAGCTGTTGATCAACAATATCTGCCACAGATTCTTGAATTGTTTCTGTAATAAATTCTTTTGCTGAATCAGCAGACATAAAATTCTGATCAGCAATCCAATTCTCAGTAACATACTTATCAGTACGATATGTTCCATCAGTTTGCAAAAAATAAAGCACTATTGAAGTGCCTTGCATTTTCGTGATAGTCATTTTCTTTTCGAGTTCTGGATCATGGGAAACAAAAAATAAGACATCTTCAGCAGAAGACTGGACAGTAGGATTAGATTGGCTAATAATATATTGGCCTTTGATTTTATATATACCATCTGCAAGAGATGAAATATAAACAGGAGCATTGAGAGAACCAATTAAATTTTCAATTGGTTTATCAGACAATTTGTTATAAGAAAGACTATTGATATAATCTACAACAGTCTCCTTATCTTCAAGATTACCAACAATATCATCAAGTAATTTGTTAACATCTGCGGCTTTAATATATTGATCAAGTCCAATAGATGTTTTTACCTGCTCAATAATATGTTGTGCATCTTCTTCAGTCATACTCATATCAAATGAATAAAGAAGAGTTCCGTTAGAATAGAACATAAGATTTGTTCCAACAAATTTAATATCTGTTATCTGGTCAGTTCCTTTAATATATTGTATTTTATTATCTTGAGTAACCCAGGCTAAAGATTTTGTGTCTTGTATAAAACACATGCCTGGATATTTTAAAATGCCTCTTTCGAGGGCTTTTTCAGCTATAGCTTTTGTTGAGGCAGAAAACCAAGATGGGATTAATGCCATTTTGTAATCACCTCTCTTTGCTTAATTCTTCATATTCTGGTTTCGTAATTTCAATTATTTCGTATTCTGTATTATCAGGCGGGAAATTATATAGACCTTCGATGTGCCAGCCGTGCATCCCGTCTGAACTCAGAATAGCTTCTGCTTCCTGAATATTGCACAGGAGCAGGAGATTATGTTTTTCTTGATACTTTATGTAATTGATATTTTTAAGAACATCAACTACTTTATTTTCATTTAATACTTTGTAATACATTTGGCACCACCTTAAAAATGGTAAGGACAGAGATGTCCTTACCAAATATTTTTATGCTTCACAGGAAATTGAGAACATGAAGAGGACTCCGGCAACCTGTGGATAGAAATATCCATCAACTTTACCAGGATTATCTTCACCACCATCAACTCCCCATTGCCATGTTCCAACATTCTGGTCAACATTTGCAGATCTTGTAGGATATGCTTCATATTTTTCCGGTGTTGAAACTTTTGCTCTCTGACGGGAAATATCACTTGTCATAAATGAAATTGTTGCATCAGTCTCAGATGTATATGGTTCATTTGTAACTGTCGGATCAATTTCATAAATAGAAGGAATAAAGAAATAACATTCAGACATAGAAGTTGATTTATCTTTATTCGCATTGTTGGCATATACATTAACTTTCCTAATAAGAGATTTCCATAAAGGAGAAATCGCTTTTGGCAATCTGGTATTAAGCCATGTATTAAGAGGTGACTTGCTCCATCCTCCAGAAATACTTCCATAAGAATGATTTGTACTTAACAGATTCTTGCCAATAAATGTAATATTTGCTCTCTTAGTTGCATTATCAGATAGATAATACTCTTTATACTTTGCAACCATCATAGGGATAGTTTCATGTACCCAAGCAGCAATTTCTTTACATTCATTCTCACCAAGATCTGCATACCACAATTTAGCCCAATGAATCTTACCTTTTGCATATTTCTCATACTCGCCATCATCAGCTTTAGAACATCCAAATACAAGAGTAGATGGAATTACAGGAATTCTGATAGCAGCAAGAGTGGTAGTTGATACTTCGTTTCCAGTAAGATTAGAACAATATATATAAACCTGTTCACTTCCAGCTTTATGCCGGATAACAACAAGTTCTCTATCTGCAATACCTGCTGGATTTGTACTCTTAGTTCCCCAGTTAAGGTTTACGTTTGAGCTATACCATAATCTGAAACCATTTGAACCATTTGATTGGAAACATTGTGCGAGAGTAGCACCAGAAGTATTTCCATCGTTAAACTCAAAATCAATCGCAAATGTAAAATCACGGTCTTTATCCATAATAGTAGTATTAGTATCAATGTAATTGGTACCATCGAATTCAGTCGTTTCAGATATAAATTCTTTACTTTCTACATCGTCATAATTATAATCAACACCTAATTTGAAATTTAACACATCACCAGATGTTGTCTTTGACTGTTCAAGATTCATCTTCATCAGAGTATATAATTCAACTTCTGATAAATTTTCTAAATCTTTTCCGTCAAAATATCCATCAGTGTATGTGCAAGAATCAAATACGGTATAGATTTTCTTATCACCAGTAATAAGACCAGATTTATCCCATTCTTTAAATAAGTAATATTTAAATGCAGATTCTTCGGCTGTATATTTAGGAATATCTCCTTCATATTCAATAGTTGAACCATATGGGCCAGTAGAAGACTGTAATACAGTTTCTGCTGCATTTTTATTTGCTTTCAAAATATATTGGACTGTATAGCTTCTAACAGAAGGTTCATATACAGCAGTTATGGTTCTGTCTGCAAACACTTTTGTAAATGCTGCATCCCAATGCTTGAACGTAAAATCATTCTCGACTGTACTTGGAATAGTAGGAGTCTTAATTGGATTTACAGCTCTTGTCAGAGGATCTTCACCATCAGCACCAATATCTACATACTGCTCATCAAGAACTGTGTGTGCTTCATCAGCATTGACACATGTGATTTTGTACTGAACAATAAGAGAATCATAAGTAATTTCAAGTCCAGTCCAGATACCTTTCTGAGTATCATTTCCAACATATTCCAGAAGTTCCTGGTTACGAATAACAGGTACATGAATAGCCCCGGTAAGAACTGAATGTTCAGTATTGAATTCGTTCTCATCTTTTCCTGAAAGTTTTGATAATGCTTTAAGAATATCAGTGTTCTCAAGATTCCAATTAATACCTGTTACAGTTACGGTTTTAAGAGATTTAATAGCTTTCTGAATAATGCCTAAAGCATCAACTTTAGAATTTCTACAGATGAAAGTTTCAAGATTTTCATAAGAAGGAATTACTAAATCAGTAAGATTCTGTAAATCTCTAAATGTAAGAGTATTGATTGTTGATGGGAGATAAGCATGTGTAATCTTTCCGTGTGTAGCAAATGATACAGAAGAAATAATTGTTCCTGATGCATTTAATTTCAGAAGATTTTCGCATGCAGAAAGATTGATAGAACCAGTAAGATTTGGGCAATTCTGAACATCAAGTTCTTCAAGAAGAGTATTGTTACCCATGTTCAGATTTGTTAGGAACGAGTTTTGATATCCTTCTTTGTCACTACCAATAATAAGAGTTTTCAATTTAGATGCTTTTGAAAAATCATTATCATGGATATAACAAGCTGATAAATCGTTTAAAGCTTGGATTCGTGACGCACAGTAGATCAATACTGCGGTATCATCCATATTGGTAAGATTTGTGGTTATTTCATATTCCTGTCCGGCTTTAGCACGTACCTGAGTAGGATTTGCTGAGTTACCATATAATACGGAGATATACATATCAGAATATGGAATAATTCTTAATGTATAATCTGGTTTGACAACTGCCTGTTTAGGTGTGTTGCATCTAAACATGATCTGGTCAGATTTTACGTCTGTGTGAACAAACTTAGTTCCCATGTAAGCATGCTGATCACGTTCCCATTGTGCAAGATGATACATTCCACGACCATTCATCATTTCCTGTAAGAATCTTACTGTACCTGCTCTATATGTTCTAAAATATAGTCTATCATAATGAAGTCTCCAGAGTTCTTCTGGGAACTGATATTGCCAAGCTTTATATTCATTAATTAGATGAGTATCAGACCAACAATTAGCATCTACAGATTGATATATATTACGTAATTGTGACTGCATAAGGTCACGGATTCTACACCATAACGTAGATTCAGCGGCATTAAAGACATAACCAGAAGAAGGATTTCCATCTTCTTTATAATCCGTGTCTTCTTTTCCATATGGGAAAACTAATTCACCACTGTTATTAATTCCAAGCTGAGTATCCATATCATAAGCCCAGAAATCAAATCTATATCCATCATGAATTGCAGCAGCAGCGTCATCTATTGTATAATACTGAGCTTTATCACCTGCTTCAGCAGCTTCAGATGTACTCATGTAGTGTTTAGCCCAATGAGGAAACACGTTCTTTGCACGATTGTCGATCATACTATATCTAAGAGTAACTAAATAGAAGTAAAGAGTTGCTTCTTTAATTACCCAGTCACCAAGATGAGCAACAAAATCTTCGTCAGAAGAAGTAATAACAAATTCATAAAAATCACGCCAGATTTGACGATTATTTGTACGTATCTTTTCTTTCTCTTCATCTGTAGAAATTGCAGATCCATCTTTAGAATCTCCACAACAATCATATCTAAATTCAAATGAACTGTCCCATTTATTATAAAGATTATCATAAGCAGTATTACCTGTTTTCCATTCTTCTTTAGAAATAGGATATTTCATACTTCCATCTGAATTTGTAACACCTGTCTGGAATGCAGAGTTTGGAAGAGTGTTATCAGAAATTTCAATACAGAACTCTTTCATATCGTCTGGATCATAAGCTCTTGTAACGTCAGTCTTTTTAGAGTCACCTATATTACCAAGACAGTAGAAATGCCAATCGGTATCCTGGAATTCTCTATGAGTAGAAGTATCTGGGTCGTTTTCTTTAAGAAAGATTACACAGTTTACGAATTCCATAGAATTCTTTACTTTTGGATCTCTTCGATGTGCAGGACTTTCATATGGTAAATAGTCATTAAATCTCTTTTGACCTAATGCGTTTGTAGCCATATTAGAACTTGCTACATTGACCTTTATATTCCACCAGTTATTTGGAACTGAATTTCTCGTAAGAGATATTTTCCCTGTTCCATCAGTAGTTTTACTTCCATCTCCAAGTTCAAGAGTTGTCTTATAATTAGGATCTAATTTAATTTTACTGTTTACTTGATGAATACCATCAAAAGAACAAATAACATCAATATTTCTTGCGGCAAAACCATATTCATTAGATGTAGTGCCCTGGCCAGCGTGATAACAATTAGTAAATTTCCAGTTATCAAGAACTGGATCACCATTTGTATAAATACACTGCATTGATGTATCTTTTACAAAATCCTTTTTATCATTGGTAAAGTGTGGTGCTTCAATTTTAATAATTCTCAAATCCGGACATGCTTTTGCAACTGATTCTGGTGTGAGCGAATTATTTTCATCATAAATCTGATTGCGTTCATATCTTGCAATCATATCATCAGAATCTCTTGCATCAGCTATAAAGTTAGAAAGAATATCTGTATCTGTCAAAGAAGCAGAATATGCCTTCATTCTATAAACATGCACATCACAATCATCAGAACCAATAGTAATCGGAACAGGAGCGTACTGATATAATCTATGAACGTCATTATATATCATTGGTCTTCCACCAACGCCATCTTCATATGTCATTACAATAGATGTCGCTCCTTCAGTTTTGGTGTCGAGAGCATTGATATTAAATTCGTATTCAATGATATCTTCTTCACTGTATGGGAAATACAAGCTGCTTGTAGAGGAATAGATGTTTGCTTCATGCACATTCATCTCAAGACCGACTTTATCATCCATAACCGGAATACAAGATAAGAATGTAGTAGAAGCGTCACGTACATTTGTAGTTTTAAATACAATCTTAAATTCGGAACCCGTCTGTTTTGGATCGGTTCCAAAAAGATTATAATTAATTTTAGCTCTTGTACCTGCTTTTACACAGAAGTACTGATTACCATCAGAATCAATCTGATATCCACCGTTTGACCAGTCAAAATTATCAGATACTGTCATTGCAATATCTGTATGTGTTTTATCTTTCCAAAGTCTATTTTCATCACTGTTTGAATAACCAGTTGGATTAAAATCAAATTCAAGATTTGCAGTAACTGGTTCAACATCAATATCCAGTTTTTCAATATTTGCTTTAAGAATTTTTGTAACTTTCCGACATGAGATAGTTAAATCATGATTTCCAACATCAGAAGACTTATAACTCCAAGTTTGTACGGTACGGTTAACAGATAAAGTAGATACTGTATTTCCATCAACAGCTAATTTTACTGTTGCAGGATTATGGTCTGGATCGTATACAACATAAGGAATATTTGTTGCATGGTACTGTTTTGTTGTAAATTCTGGCATAGAACAACCAATAATAGGAGTTCTATCATCAGGATCAACCCAAATGATATCTTTAATAATTGTAGGAGACTGAATATCCTGATTATTTACATTTGCTGTCATATATACTTTAAGCAGATGTGCGCCATGTGTCTGTTTTGGAAGGGTGTAAGATAACTGTCTACCAGAAGAAGAAGTGTTTACAGAATCTAACTCTCTACCATCAAAAATAAAATGAATTGTTTTATTAATATTTCCATATGGGGTATATCTGAATGAGACTTCATCAGAATAGAAGAGTGTTTCATCAAACGTACTTTCAAGTTTGAATTCAACAATAGAGATTGTCCAGGTTTTACTAGAAAGAGTACCAAAACTATCAACGATTGTAAGTCTAATATTATTAGTACCTACTTTAAGATATTCAGTAAGATCGATTTTATTTAATCCTTGACCTACAGAGCTAGATGCAACAGTAGTATTATCAACTTTCCATGTTGCAGTACCAACACCCGTTGCATCTCCTTGATTATCAACAGATGACCAAGAATATTCAATAACAGCCTTATCACCAAGTAGGAAAATTCCAGTTGCTGTTTCAGGATTTTTACGTTCAATAGTGATAGTAGTGGTTTCTGAACCACCGCCTCCACCACCTTTAATTGTAAAGGTTTTTAATGTTTCACCATCCTTAATCCAAGAAAACACACCTTCATCTGAATAATCAACATCATATTCAGAAGCAGCTGGATTATTTTTAAGTTCTTCAATCTCACCTTCTATGGTGTCTATAGATTTTCCAAGATTATCAATATCAGTTTTATTATCAGAGACATTTTTCTTTACGACACTAATATCATTTGTAACCTGAGTTACATCATTCTTAAGCTGCGGAATATCAGCGGTAACTTTCTTTAAGTCTGAAATTGATGTTTCGTTTGTAGACACTTTTCCAGTAAGTGTTTTGTTTGAATCTTCCAGAGCTTTGATTTTGGTATCATGTGTGTTTGATGACTCTTTAAGTGCCTTAACATCCGTTGTAATAGGAGTAATATTGGTAGTTACCCATTCGGCAGAAGGATCAATTGAACCAATATTGACATCAAACATTTTTGAAGAACCATTCATGAATGTAAGTTGTCCGGCTCCATCAACAGCAGTATATGTAACAGACAGGTTTGCTAATCCATTAATAGTGACAGATGCAAGATCTTTATTTTTCTTTTTATCTTTTAATGTAAGCTTTCCTGATTTACTATCATACGAAGCATCAAGATTTGCTAAACTATCAATAGCATTTATAGCTGCATTAATTGGTTTTAGACTATCTGAAATTTTAGTATCTGTCTGTGTTTTGGTGTAGTAATTATTAGCTAAATTATTTTTATCATTATTTAAATCAGTAGTTAACTGGTCTGTTTTGGTTTCAAGAGTAGAAACACGAGATGTAAGACCATTCACTGAGTCGGCAGCTTGTTTTGCTTCATTCACATAACCAATAATTCTATTTTCGTATGTCTGCCACTCTCCACCACCAGGAACGACTTCAATTTCGGAATTACTTCCAACAAGTCCTTGTATAATACTTATTTTTCCAACAGGTTTTGTCATCCATTTATATTGAATGGATGAGACTTGGCCATCTGCGGCTGTTTTGTTAACATTTCCGGTAGCTTCAATTTGAAATCTTATATCTCCAACTTGAGATGTAATAGTCTGAGTAACAAGCCATCCAAAACGAATATATTGACTATTTCTCTGAACGTTTACTACCTCTGAAGTATAGCCTTCATTTGAAGATGTTGATCTTGAATAACGAATAAAAATATTCATCATACTTAGATCGATACCGTCATAATATCTAGGCATTCTAAATGGAATATACTGGCTATTATCTTCCTGAGTAATATTGATCTGACTAGAATCCATTGTAATGTTTTTCATTTCATCAACAGTGGAATATTTTTCATCAGAGTGATTTACTCGACTATAACCATTTACATATTCATAATCATCTTCAGAATATACAGCTATACCATCATCAACTGAAGCAAGCGTCATTACTTCGGATGATACAGCCATAGCTTTTCTTTTTGCGTCTTTAAATGACATTTGCTTCCTCCTTTATTTTAATAAATTATCTAAATTAACCATTTGCATACTTGGAACCTGATCAAGATTTACAACTCCATCTTGAGTACCATCTGGATCCTCTCCTGTTAAATCTTCAGCAATAAGAGTAGATAAATCAGTAACTTCAATACCTTCTCCAGTATCATTTCCATCTCTATTAGTCAGAATAACTTTTCTATCATCGGTATTAATATGAATATCCTGAACCATTTCGTTATAAGTATTTTCAGCCATAGACATCATGTCTTTCTGAAGTGCTTCCATAACAAGCAGTCTCTGATCAATTTCATCAAGCATTTCATCTGGCTCATATTTTGCAAAAGCAGCGAGAGGGGAAATATGAATAACTCCAGATTGAGTTTTGCGAACATAAGAAGTAGTAGAATCGTCTTCATTAGATACTAATTTAAGAAATGTGAATGATACTTCAATATCACCGGCTTCAGCTGTCAAATAGGCTTCAGCAGGAATTAAATATTGTATATAATCATTTTCATATGCCAAATCATTTGGAGTGAGCTGAGTCATTTTAATTTTTCCCGTCACCGGAAGAACATATCTCATATAAACTGTACAATCTGACATATCAATCTGTTCTCTATATAATTTTGCGACCACAATCTGTATTTGATCTACATAATTGCTTCTTTCAATAATCTTTTCCTTTACCGTAGTCACAACAGTATTTTCATCAGTAATTTTTAGGGTATACATTGTGGCCTCCTTTATTTATTT
>ERZ1034980.544-NODE-544-length-26923-cov-21.244380_pt1 | contig 26923 bp, 18 predicted proteins | sample MGYA00520622_ERZ1034980 | MGnify/ENA primary metagenome ERZ1034980 (study PRJEB33766, sample SAMN09781791) | gut metagenome | biome: gut microbiome | host: Homo sapiens | place: Madagascar | study: EMG produced TPA metagenomics assembly of the PRJNA485056 data...
CGCTTGGAGGCAATGACCTCCTGGACAAACTCCAGGTCGAGCCACTTGGCCAGCAGCATGCCGCCGGAGCCGGTGATGGAGACGCGCATGGGGGTGTCGCCGATGACGCGCTGGGCGCGGGCGAAGAGCTCCTTTGCCGTGGCGCGCACGTCGGTGTGGTGGCGCTCGTAGTTGGCGTAGACCAGGTGGTCGTTGTCGTCGATGACGGCGAGCTTGACCGTGGTGGAGCCCACGTCAATTCCCAGGCGCAGGTGTGCGTGGGAGAGGTCGCAGGGGTTCTTGGGCGAGAGCTCGGCGCCGTCCTGGGCCAGTTCGATGGCCGGGCGGGCTGCGCGCTCCGCCTTGATGGATGCCGCGGACTTATCGGTCATTTCTCTCCTCCTTGGGGGACAGGGTCGCGAGGGCAAAGCTCGGGATGTCAAACTCGATGTGGCTGCCGTAGAGGTCTCCGGGACGCACGAACATGAGGGCCGTCATGAGGCGGGCCATGGTGCCCACGGACTCCCTTATGCCGCCCTCAAGCCAGCGGATAAGTACGCCCACCTCGGCGGATATGGCAAAGGTGAGGTAGTAGTCAAAGAAGGAGCCCAGGGCGCGCAGGTCAATGCCGTCCAGGGCGCGGTCGCTCACGACCTCGCGCACCATGCGCTTGAGGCGCTCCGCGAAGGCGGGGTCTCCCCCGTCGCCCAGAAGCGGGCGCAGGTAGTCTCCCCTCTCGCGCACGCAGGTCAGGAGCTCTATGGAGCCGGGCGCGGGCTCCTGGCGGCTGAGGGACTCCTGGAGCTGGCCCAGGTGGCACTCGGAGATGCGCACCACGTGGGCGCGGAGCTCGGCCAGGGTCTCCGCCTCGATCTGGTTGACGAGGTCGGGAATGTCTCTGAAGTGGGAGTAGAACGTGCGGCGCGTGACGCCGGCGCGCTCGGTCACGGCGGTCACCGTGACGCGGGTGAGGTCACCCGTGGCGTCTATCTCCTCCGCGAGGGCCTGGCGCAGCGCGCGTCGCGTTCGGACGCTGCGGCGGTCCGTGCTCTGCGGGACGGGAGGGGCGGCCACGGCGTCTCTGAGGGCCTGGTGCATGCATGCCTTTCGACGTGGTCTGACTGCGTTATTTCACAGCCTGCGTAGTATTGCACACCTTGTGCAACAACGTTGCCATGACACCCCGTCCTCACAAAACCTCACAGCACGCTTTCTTAAAGCCCCTCCCGCAAGCGTTGGTTCAAACGGGAAAACGCCCCGGGTTTCTCGTCGGCAACTTCCGCAGCCGCGCTATTTGCGGCGAGGACTGAGCCGAAGAGAAACCCGGGGCGCACCCTACAGGTTGAATCTACCTGCTACTCGTTGTCACCAGCGGTCATCTGGGTGGCAGAGAGCTCACCGTCAGAGGCGGCAGCGGCGTCGGGCCACACCCAGCCGGTGAAGGCGGGGTGGTCGTAGCCCTCGTCGCAGGCAAACTGGAAGGCCTCCTGACGGAAGTTCTCCCACTCGTCGATCTTCTCGGCGAACTTGCTGGCGTCCACGAGGCGCAGGGCGTCGGCGGCCAGGGCCCAGCGGTCCATGTTGTTGAGGCGCAGCATGTCGAAGGGCGTGGTGGTGGAGCCCTTCTCCTCGTAGCCGTGGACGCGGAAGTTGTCGTGGTTGGGACGGTCCCAGATCAGGCGACGGATAGTGCCTGCGTAGGCGTGGAAGGCAAAGAGAACGGGCTTGTCGGTGCCAAAGAACTCGGCGAAGCGCTCGTCGGAGATGGCCTGGTCGTTCTCGGAGGCGTTCTGGATCTTCAGCAGGTCCACGACGTTGACGAAGGTGGCCTTGACGCCCTGCTCCTTGAGCATGTCAAGGGCGGCCAGGGCCTCGAGGGTCGGCACGTCGCCGCAGGTGGCGATGACCAGGTCGGCGTCGGCCACGGACTCGGCGGTGGAGGCCCACTTCCACTCGGCCAGGCCCTCCTCGAGCTCGGCCTTGGCCTCGTCGACGGTCAGGAAGGTCGGGGCCGGCTGCTTGCCGCAGAAGATGGCGTTCACGCAGTTGGTGGAGGTGTAGCAGCGCTCAGCCACGGCCAGGGCCATGTTGGCGTCGCAGGGGTAGTAGGCGTTGACCACGTGGGTGTCGTTGGCCTTGTTGAGGAGAAGGTCGATGAAGCCCGGGTCCTGGTGGGAGAAGCCGTTGTGGTCCTGGCGCCAGACGTGGCTGGAGAGCAGGATGTTCAGGCCGGCGATGGGGGCACGCCAGGGAATCTCGCGCACGGTGGCCTCAAGCCACTTGCAGTGCTGGTTCACCATGGAGTCGACGACGTGGATGAAGGACTCGTAGGAGCTCCACACGCCGGAGCGACCGGTGAGGACGTAGCCCTCGAGGAAGCCCTCGCACTGGTGCTCGGAGAGCTGCTCGACGACCTTGCCGGACGGGCAGAGGAGCTCGTCGTTGTCGCCGTCGGCGTAGTAGCCGCCCTCCCACTGCTTGGAGGTGTACTTGTAGGCGTCCTGGAGACGGTTGGAAGCGGTCTCGTCGGGGCCGAAGATGCGGAAGTCGTCCTCGTTGAGGTGCAGCACGTCAGCGGTGTAGGCACCGAAGACGCGGGCGGCCTCGGTGGCGCCCCAGCCGTGGCCCTTCTCGGCGACGGGGACCTCGTGCTCGTGGATGTCGGGCAGGACGAGGTCGCGACGGACCTTGCCGCCGTTGGCGTTGGGGTTGGCGCCGATGCGCAGGTCGCCCTTGGGCATGAAGGCGGTCACCTCGGGGCGGATCTGGCCCTCAGGGGTGAAGAGCTCCTCGGGCTTGTAGGAGCGCAGCCAGCCGCGGAGCACGCGGAAGTGCTCGTGGGTGTCCTTGGCGGAGGCCAGGGGCACCTGGTGGGCACGCCAGGAACCCTCGGTCTTCTTGCCGTCGATGTGCTTGGGGCACGTCCAGCCCTTGGGGGTGCGGAAGATGATCATCGGGTAGACCGGGCGGGTCTCGTCGCCGGCCTCCGCGCGCTCCTTGATGTCGCAGATCTCGTCGAAGACCTCCTCGAGGAGGTTGGCGAAGCGACGGTGGATGGAGGCGTGGGACTCGTTGTCAAAGCCGGCCACAAAGAAGTGCGGGTCGTAGCCCATGCCCTCGAAGAACTCCTCGAGCTCCTCGTCGGAGACGCGGGCCAGGATGGTGGGGTTGGCAATCTTGTAGCCGTTGAGGTGCAGGATCGGCAGCACGATGCCGTCGGTCTTGGGGTTCACGAGCTTGTTGGACTGCCAAGAGGTGGCAAGCGGGCCGGTCTCGGACTCGCCGTCGCCGACGACGGCCACGGCCAGAAGGCTCGGGTTATCCATGATGGCGCCGTAGGCGTGGGACAGGGTGTAGCCGAGCTCGCCGCCCTCGTGGATGGAGCCGGGGGTCTCGGGGGCAAAGTGGCTGGGAATGCCGCCGGGGTAGGAGAACTGGCGGAAGAACTTCTGCAGGCCGGCCTCGTCGTCGGTGATGTCGGGACGGACCTCACGGTAGGTGCCGTCGAGAAGGGACTGGGCGGTGCCGGCGGGGCCACCGTGACCAGGGCCCATCAGGAAGACGGCGTTCTGCTGGTGATCGGCGATGAGGCGGTTGACGTGGCCAAAGAGGAAGTTCACGCCCGGGGTGGTACCCCAGTGGCCGACGAGGCGGTGCTTGACGTCGGCGCGGCCGAAGTCGCGGGCCTCCCCGGTCTTCTCGTCAACGAAGTCCTTCTTCATGAGCGGGTTGGAGCGCAGGTAGATCTGGCCGACGGAGAGGTAGTTGGCGGCGCGCCAGTACTTCTCGACGCCCTCCAGCTCCTCGGCAGGAACGGCGTGGTCGAGCTTCTGCCACGGGGTGCCAATAACGGGCTGAGCCATGCTTGGGTCCTCCTTGTTTGCTGACTGCTTGGTTTCCGAAGTGGAGTATAGAGGGGTAAAACGGTTTACTTTTCGAGAATTAGAGGGTAATTCGTTTTACCTCGGACTGTTTTACGAGCAGTCGTTCATAAGCGCTGGCGAGAAGGGAGGGTGGCGCGGTGGACCTCGGGGCAGTGCGCCGCACAGAATTGGCTTCCGCTGGAAGGCAAAGGTGCGCAGCGCCGCACCAGACCCCTCTAGCGCGCACATTTTGCTTCCACTGGAACGCCACTTTGCGCGGATTCCACCGTCGCGCAGAATTGGCTTCCAGCGGAACGCGTTTTTGCGCGGCCTTCTCCCCTAGGAGTTGTGGAGAACGAGGGGAGGCCTCCCGGCGCCAAAACCGGAAAGAAAAAGTTGCGAGCACGACCCCACCTTGGCCCGCAGCGCCCCATCGGCGAGAAGGGCGTTCTGCCGAAAGTCAGCTGTCCGCTACACGCAAGGAATCAGAAAGGCTATTTTGGTCGCCAACCAGCAAAAACGCGTACGCTTCCGCTCACAATGACTTACGTGATCTCACATACCACCGCACTTGAGGTGATGCGCGCGAGGCGCTTCTGCGACCTCCTCGCCCACCGCGACCCGCACCCAACCCTGCCGACCAGGGCGCCGGGCGCGGGCGAGGTCGAGCGCTGGCTTGAAACCTCCCCCATCGCACGGCAGCTCAGCCGGCCAGTCGTCCTTCTCGCCGCGGGAGAGGGCAACCGTAAGCGGTGTCGGGGCTTCGAGGTGCGCACGGCGGGCTTTGAGCTTCCTCCCGCCTCGCTCATCGAGCTCGACGAGGCCACTTCGATGGTTTCGCCGGAGCCATTGCTGCTCCAAATGGCAAGAATCGCAACGCCGTTGGAGCTTGCGATGCTCGTCTGCGAGCTGTGCGGGCTCTACGCCATCCAGCCGGGAGGCGAGCTCGTCCAGAGAGAGGTGCCGCTCACCAGCATCGGCCAAATCGTCGAGTTTCTCACCAACCTGGACGGCATTCCCGGAGCGCCCGCCCTGCGACGGGCCGCAAGCGCCGCGTTTGAGCTCAGCGCCTCGCCCCAGGAGTCAAAGCTCGCCACGCGCGTGGCATGGGACAGGGCCCGGGGTGGCTACGCCATTCCCATCCTTGGCATGAACGAGTCGCTTGAGGTCAGGCGCATAAGCAGGCGGCTCGACGAGGCCCACGTCCGAAGACCAGACGTCATCCTGCGGCTCCCCGGGCCCGACGGCCCCGAAATCGGCCTCGAATACAACGGCGGAGACCACCTGAAGGAGGGGAGGCAACAGCAGGACGCGCTGCGGGCAAACGAGCTTCTTGCATACAATTTCAAACCGTATGCCATCTGGAAGGACCAATATCAGAGCACGTCCTACATGGATGGCCTCATGGACGGGGTCATTCGGAGCGAGCTGGGGCTCCCTCGCCATCGCCCCTCGGCAAGAAGGGCGGCCGTCGAACTGGCCCGCCGGGAGGCGCTTCTCGCCGAGCTCAACGCCATCGACGGGCTGAGGTGGGGAGCTTCGGCATCGCACCCGACCGTCATCCGCGCTCGCGAGGCCATAGAGGAGGCCCGCGAGCGGCCGCTGGACCAGTAAGGCCCATTGGCCGTGAGGCATGGGCTGCTCAATTTTGGCCTCCACTGGAACGCTTTTCTCGGCGAGAAGACCTTGGTCTCACGATTGGCTTCCAGTGGAGCGCCATTGTGAGCAAAAGAGCGCCCCAAACACCCGGCGCACACTTCTCGCTTCCAGCGGATGGCAAATGTGAGCGCGCAGCGGCGCAGCGCAGCGCCCGCCCGTCCCACTACAGCCAGCGGACGGAGTTCTTCACCACGATCTTGGGGCGCAGGATGGTGGAGACGCTGCCCTTTGGCTCGGTGCCCGCGTCGGCCTCGGCGAGACGGGCAAACAGCAGGTCGATGGCCGCGTCCGCAAGCTCGCCGGAGTTCTGCTCGATGGAGGTGAGCGCAGGCTCGAAGAGCGAGTCGGCCGCTGAGTTGTCGTAGCTCACCACCGAGTAGTCACGCGGAACGCGCAGGTCGTGGGCATAGAGCAGCTTGAGCAGGCCCAAGGCGATGTTGTCCGAGCTCGCAAAGACGGCCGTGGCGTCGGTCTTGAGGAAGCCCTTGGCAGACTCGTAGGCGTCGTCTATGTAGTAGGCGGTGTGGAACTCAAGCTCCGGGTCCGGCTCAATGCCGCGCTCGCGAAGGGCCCGCTCGTAGCCCACCATGCGCTCCAGGCCCGTGTTTGACTCCTTGTTGATGAGGCACGCCACGCGCTCGTGCCCGCGGCCAAGCAGGTAGGAGGTTGCCAGGTAACCACCCTGCTCGTTGTTGAAGCCCACCTTGTCGCAGTCCAGACCCTCAATAAAACGGTCAACCATCACGTAGGGCACCGGCAGCTGCTCCAGCATGGAGGCCAGCTCGCGGCCGGGTCGCAGCTCGTCGGAGACCACGATGAACAGGCCGTCGACGCCGCGGTTGACCAGCAGCCGCACGAGCTCGGTATCGTTTGACTTGCTGCCGTCGGAGTTGGTGATCAGCAGCAGATACCCGCGCTCGCGGCACCGCAGCTCCAGGTTTCTGGCCAAGGACGAGAAGAACCTGGACTCGATGTTGGGAACCACCAGCCCCAGCGTCTGGGAGTGCTGCGTCACCAGGCTGCGCGCAATCTGGTTGGGGATGTAGCGCTTCTTGCGCGCCACCTCCTTGATTCGGCGGCGGTTCTCGGCAGAAATCTTGCACGGGCGGTCGTTGAGCACGAGCGAGACCGACGTGGGAGACAGGCCCACCTCGCGGGCGATGTCCTTGAGCGTCACCTTTGCCGCCATCGTGCCCTTCTCTCCTCCGAGCTCACCGAGCCGCCGCAGACGCACCCGGGCGGACGCGCCTCTCTCCTGGGTTTCCGTCACGTCACCGCCTCGGAGGTCCCATCGGCTATCTCTATAATGGTAGCGGCAATCCCACGCCAGCCTTCGGAAGAAAGGGACGCAGTGGACATCACCCCGCAGGAAGTCGCCGAGACCCTCTCCATGGTCTCCGAGCAGAACCTGGACCTCCGCACCATCACCATGGGAATCTCGCTTGCCGGTTGCGCCGACGAGGACATGGGCCGCATGTGCCAGAAGGTCTACGACAAGATCACGCACACGGCGGAGAACCTGGTCAAGACCGCCGACGACCTCCAGAGCGAGTACGGCATCCCCATCGCCAACAAGCGCGTCTCGGTCACGCCGGTGGCCCAGATCGCGGCCGGCTGCCCCGACCAAGACCTCTCGCCCATCGCCCACGCCATGGACCGCGCCGCCCAGACCCTGGGCATCGACTTCATGGGCGGCTTCAGCGCGCTGGTGCAGAAGGGCATCGGCGCCACGGACCGCAAGCTCATCAACTCCGTGCCGGAGGCGCTGGCCACCACCGAGCGCGTGTGCTCGTCGCTCAACATTGCCTCCACGCGCGCCGGCATCAACATGGACGCCGTGCTCCTGGCCGCCCAGACCATCCAGGAGTGCGCGCACCGCACGGTGGACATAGACTGCTACGGCGCCGCCAAGTTCGTGGTCTTTGCCAACATGGTTGAGGACTCGCCGTTCATGGCGGGCGCCGTCCACGGCTCCGGCGAGGCCGATGCCGTCATCAACGTGGGCGTCTCTGGCCCCGGCGTCATGGCCGCCGCCCTCTCCGAGCTGCCCCAGGACGCCAACCTCATGGACGTGGCCGAGAAGATCAAGCAGACCGCCTTCAAGATCACCCGCGCCGGCGAGCTCATGAGCCGCGAGGCGTCCAGGCGCCTGGGCGTGGAGAAGGGCATCGTCGACCTCTCGCTGGCGCCGACGCCTGCCGCCGGCGACTCCGTGGCCAAGATCCTGGAGATCATCGGCGTGGGCGAGTGCGGCGGTCCCGGCACCACGGCCGCGCTGGCACTTCTCAACGACTGCGTGAAGAAGGGCGGCGTCATGGCGTCCTCCTCCGTGGGCGGCCTCTCCGGCGCGTTCATCCCCGTGTCCGAGGACGCCGGCATGATCCGCGCGGCCGTGGACGGGGCCCTCTCCATCGAGAAGCTCGAGGCCATGACCTGCGTCTGCTCCGTGGGCCTGGACATGATCGCCATCCCGGGAGACACCTCGGTGGAGGCCATCGCCGGCATCATCGCCGACGAGATGGCCATTGGCGTCATCAACACCAAGACCACGGCCGTGCGCCTGATTCCGGCCATCGGTAAGTCCGAGGGCGACATGCTGGAGTTTGGCGGCCTGTTTGGCAGCGCTCCGGTCATGCCGGTCAACCGCTTTGCCGGCACTGTCCTGGCCCACCGCGGCGGCCGCTTCCCCGCCCCGCTGAACTCGCTGAAGAACTAGCGGGGCCCGCGCCTGTGGGCACGCCCCCCTGCGGCAAAAGCCTCGCGCCCCTGGTCCCGCAAACGGACCGGGGGCGCTTTTTTGACGCGCGAACCGGATGGTCGGACGCCATTCGCGAGTTATTTGGCACCGCTCGCGGAAATCACGCCCGAAACCGTTTACCGAGCCCGTGAAAGACCACTCGCCGGACAGGCAGTTCAAGGCCTTCTCCCTACTGAGCATACTGGTTGGTCGGGCGTTCCGACAGAACGGCCAAACAGGCGGCAGTACGCCGTAATCGACGGCGTGCGCAAGCGCGCCGTGACGAGCCAAAGGAGACACACATGGATCTTAGGGAGAAGTACGGCGAGTGGGGCATCGTCCTTGGAGCCACCGAGGGCGTGGGCGAGGCCTTCTGCAAGAAGCTCGCCGAGGGCGGCATGAACATCGTGATGGTCGGCCGCCGCGAGGAGCTCATGCGCGAGAAGGCCGAGAAGTTCAAGGCCGAGTACGGCGTCGACTACAAGGTCGTCCGCGCCGACCTCTCGCAGCCCGACGACGCCTGCGACAAGATCTTCGCCGCCACCGAGGGCCTCGACATGGGCTTCATGAGCTACGTCGCGTGCCTGCACCACTTCGGCCGCTTCCAGGACGTCGACCTCGCCACCCACGAGCAGTGCCTCAACGTCAACGTGATCAGCTTCCTGCGCATCTTCCACCACTACATGAAGGACTTCGCCGCCAAGGACCGCGGTGCCGTCATCAACGTCTCGTCCATGACGGGCATCTCGGGCTCGCCGTTCAACGGCGAGTACGGCGCGGGCAAGGCCTACATCCTCAAGCTCACCGAGGCCGTCGCCTACGAGACCAAGAAGACCGGCGTCGATGTCGAGGCCATCACCCTGGGCACCACCCTCACCCCCACCGCCATGAAGAACTTCCCCAAGGGCCCCGCGGGCGACGCCGTCGTCAAGATCGCCCTCACGCCCGACCAGGTGGCCGACGAGGCCTTCGAGAAGCTCGGCCACGAGATGTCGGTCATCGCCGGCGAGCGCAACAAGGCGAGCGTCCACGACTGGAAGGCCAACCACACCGAGGACGAGTACATCGCCTACATGGGCGCCTTCTACGAGAACTAGACCCCAGCAGCCGATGACGCAAACGACCCGCACGAGCCGCGACGACGGCTCGGGCGGGTCGTTTTTACTGCGATGGTTCCCCTAAAGAAGGGCACCGGGGGCGGGCGGCGCGCTACCCCAGAAAGCGGACCTCGGGCTGGAGGCGGACGCCAAACTGGCGCTCGACCTCGGCTTGGACGTGCTCGATGACGGCGTGGACGTCGGCCGCGGTGGCGCCGCCGACGTTGACCACGAAGCCGGCGTGCTTCTTGCTGACCGCGGCACCGCCCACCTGGTAGCCGCGCAGGCCCGCGTCGGTGATGAGCTTGCCGGCAAAGTGGCCCTCGGGGCGCTTGAAGGTGGAGCCGGCGGAGGGCAGGTCAAGAGGCTGCTTCTCCTCGCGGCGGTGGGTGAGGTCGTCCATCTTCTGACGGATCTTCTCGCCGTCCGCGCGGGCGAGGGCAAAGGTGGCGGAGAGCACGACGAGGCCCTCGTCAGCAATGCGGCTGTGGCGGTAGCCCAGGTCGAGCTCGTCGACGCCCAGGTCGCAGACGTCGCCGGCGGGCGTGAGCACGCGGACCTCCTTGAGGACGTCGGCCATGCAGCCGTCGTAGGCGCCGGCGTTCATGTAGCAGGCGCCGCCAACGGAGCCCGGGATGCCGCAGGCAAACTCCAGGCCAGAAAGGCCCAGCTCGCAAGCCATCTCGGAGGCCTCGCGCAGGTCGACGCCGGCCTGGCAGCACATCTCGTCGTCCTCGACGGAGACGCCCATGAGGCACTCCAGCGCGATGATGACGCCGCGGTAGCCCGCGTCGGAGACCAGCAGGTCGGAGCCGCGGCCCAGAAGGAAGTAGTTCTCGCCGGACTCACGCACGGCAGAGACGACCTCGCGGACCTCGTCGATGTCTTCCGGGGTCACAAAGAGGTCTGCGGGACCTCCCACCTCAAAGGTGGTGTGCTCGCTCATTGGCTCGTCAACCAGCACGTTCTCCTCGCCGACGATGGAGCGCAGCCTCCACGCGAGGGGTCTGTCACTATCGGACATGTCTTCCTTTCTCTTGCCCGACAAAGCGCCGCCCTGCGGCGTGCCGCACCTGCGGCTCTCCGAGTATATCAGCAGGCAGCCCGCGCGTCCCGCGGCTGACAGAGCGCTGACACAAGTGCTATAGTCTCCCCGACAGTTTCAGGGCGGGGTGAGATTCCCCACTGGCGGTAACGGGGCCGGGCGCACGCGCCACGGCAAAGAACGCAGGGCAGAAGCGCCCGCGCACCCCGAAGCCCGCGACCCGCGAATACGCGGCTGACCTGGTGAGACTCCAGGGCCAACGGTATAGTCCGGATGGAAGAAACGGAGGCCGGCATGGCCACTTCCACGCACATGCACAGCTCGCACGACACCCACTCCACCACCGCAGGCGGCGGCTGGTCCACGCGCCGCATTGCCACCACGGCGCTCTTCTGCGCGCTCTCGCTCATCCTGAGCTTCGTCGAGGTGCCCATCTTCCCGCCCGCGCCGTGGCTCATGTACGACCCGTCCTGCGTGGCCGCGCTTGTGGCCGGCCTGGCCTTTGGCCCCGTCACGGGCACGCTCGTGGTGGTGCTCTCTTGGCTGCTCCACCTCATCTTCCAGTTCAGCCCGTGGGGCGTGCTCATGGCCGTCATCGCCAACGTGGCCCTCGTGGTGCCCTGCGCGCTGGTCTGGCGACGCAACCGCACCGGCCGCGGCCTGCTTGCCGGCATGGTCCTGGGCGGCGTCGTCTCGCTGGCCCTCTGCATCGTCTGCAACATCGTGGTGACGCCGCTGTACACCGCCGTCTCCACCGAGGCCGTCATCGGCATGATCGTGCCCATCCTGGTGCCCTTCAACCTCATGAAGATCGTGCTCAACTGCGTGCTCTGCGCCCTGGTCATGAAGCCCATGGCCAAGGTCCTTGTCCAGGACTAGGCGCGGCGAGAAGGGCAAGAGGCCGGTGAGCGAGCAGGCATACAGCGTGGCCGCGGGCGCCGAGGTGCCTGTGCGCCTTGACCACGTGACCCTGCGCTACGGGGACTCCCTGGCGCTGGACGACGTGACCCTGGAGGTCTGCCGCGGCGAGCGCGTCTGCGTGCTGGGCGCCAACGGCAGCGGAAAGTCAACGCTGGCCTCCGTCATCTGCGGGCTTCTGGCCCCCGACGAGGGAGACGTCGAGCTTGCCGGCCACGCGGTCTGCACGGGCGGCGTGCCCGACCTCGCGGCCTACCGGGACGCCCGCCGCCAGCTGGGCCTGGTCTTCCAGAACCCGGATGACCAGATCGTGACCAGCGTGGTTGCCGACGACGTTGCCTTTGGCCCGGAGAACCTGGGCGTCCCCCGCGCCCAGATTGCCGCCCGCGTAGCCCGCGAGCTGCGACGCGTTGCCATGGAGAAGTACGCCCACGCGGACCCCTCGCGCCTTTCCGGCGGACAGCGGCAGCGCGTCTGCATTGCGGGTGCCCTGGCCATGGAGCCGGCCGTGCTGGTACTGGACGAGCCGTCCTCGCTCCTGGACGTCCGCGGCCGCGCGGCAATCATGCGCGTCATGGGCCGCCTTGCCGCGGCCGGCGCCACGCTGGTGCATGTCACGCACTTCATGGACGAGGCCCTGGCTGCAGACCGCGTCATTGTGATGCAGCACGGTCACGTGGCGCTCGAGGGCACGCCGGACGAGGTCTTTGCCACCAAGAACGCACAGGTCATAGAGGCGCTGGGGCTGGAGATGCCGTTTGAGGCGCGGCTTGCGGCGGCGCTGCGGGCGGACGCGGCCGACGGCGGCGCCATAGCGGCCCCCGGCGCCCCATCTGACGAGAAGCCCGCGGCTCCCGCGCCCGCAGCCGAGCCGCCCGCGATTCTGGCCCGCGACCTGGGCTTCTCGTATGGGCCGGACGCCCAGGCGCTTGACGGGGTGAGCCTCGAGGTGCCCGTCCGCGCCACCACGGCCATCGTGGGGCAGACGGGCTCGGGCAAGTCCACGCTGCTGCGCCTGCTCTGCGGGCTTGAGGCGGCCGACGCCGGGTCACTCACCGTCTGCGGCATCAATGCCGCAACCAAGCGCGGACAGCGCCAAATCAGGCGAGCCGTGGGCTACGTCATGCAGCACCCCGAGCGCCAGCTCTTTGCCCAGACCGTGGCCGAGGACGTTGCCTTTGGCCCGCGCAACCAGGGACTTTCCGCGGCGGAAGTGGAGAGGCGCGTGGCGCACGCCCTGGACCTCGTGGGCCTGACGGACCGCTGCGACGCCTCCCCCTTCGAGCTCTCCGGCGGCCAGCAGCGCCTGGCGGCCATCGCCGGAGTGCTTGCCATGGAGCCCGAGCTCCTCGTCCTGGACGAGCCCACCGCGGGGCTTGACCCGCGCGGCCGCGCCCGCCTGCACGCCCTCATGGCGGACCTCGCGGCCCACGGGGTGACGCTGCTGCAGGTCACCCACTCCATGGAGGACGCCGCCCGGGCGGACCACGTGGTGGTTCTCGACCAGAGCCACGTCCTGGCCACAGGCACCCCCGCCGAGGTCTTCTGCCCCGCAAACGAGCCGCAGCTCACGGCAGTCGGACTGGGCCTTCCGCGCCCCCTGGCCTACGCCTGCGAGCATGCCCTTGACGCAAGGCCCCTCACGCTGGAGGCACTTGTCGCCGCGCTGAGGGCGCAGGGTGGCGCGGTCCCCGCGGGTGCCTCCCCCGACGCCGAGGAGGCAAGAAGCCATGGCCTTTAGGCTCAACGTGGGCCAGTACTTTGACGCGCCCTCCCCCATCCACGCGCTGGACGCCCGTGTCAAGCTCTGCTGCGCGCTCGCCGGCATGGTGGGGCTCTTCTGCGCCGCCACCCCCGCTCAGCTGCTGCTGGGCGCCGTCTTCACGCTGGCCGTGGTTGCCGCCAGCCGCGTCCCCGTGGGGCGCGTGGCCGCCAGCGTGAGGCCGCTCGTGCTCTTCCTGGGCGTGCTCTCCCTCTTCAACCTGGTCTTTGTCCAGACGGGAGAAGTGCTTCTTGCCGCAGGTCCCCTCACCATAACCACTGGCGGCGCCTGGGCGGCCGTGCTCTACACCATCCGCTTTGGGCTTGCCCTCATGCTGGGCGGGCTCATCCTGCTGACCACCACGCCCACGCAGCTCTCGGACGCCTTCGACCGCATGATGGCGCCCCTTGCCCGCCTGGGGCTTCCCGCCCACGAAGTGGCCATGGTGTTCAGCCTCATGCTGCGCTTTGTGCCCACCATTGCCGACGAGACCTCGGCCATCCTGGACGCGCAGTCCATGCGCGGCGGCGGACTTGACGAGGGCGGCCCCCTGCGGCGCATCCGTGCCATCGTCCCGGTGGTGGTGGCGCTGCTGGCCAGCTGCCTGCGCCACGCCGACGGGCTCTCCCGCGCGCTGGACGCCCGCTGCTACGAGGGCGGAGAGGGGCGCACCCACCTCCACGAGCAGCGCCTGGACCGCAGGGACGCCGTTGCCACCGCGATCACGCTGGCGTTTCTGGCCGCGCTGGTGGCGCTGGGCTAGCGGCGGCCCTTCCGCACTTCTCCCCAACACCTGACAGTTTGTGAGCCAAGCAGACAAAAGCGCATTACAGAGGGGTAATTCGCTCGGACGAGTTTGACCGGAGGCACGCCCCGCTGCCGTAGAATGTTGAGTGACATGGCAACGTCTCGGCCTGGAGGTAAGCAACGCATGGTCTTTCGTGTCTACGTTGAGAAGAAGCCCGGATTTGACGGTGAGGCTAAGTCCCTGGAGCGCGAGCTGCGCACCCTGCTGGGCGTGAGCGCCCTCACCAACCTGCGCGTCATCAACCGCTACGACGTGGAGGGCATAAGCGAGGAGCTCTTTGCCAGCTGCGTGCCCACCGTGTTCTCCGAGCCCCAGACCGACGACGCCTGGGCGCAGATGCCCGAGGTGGCGCCCGGCTCCCAGGTCTTTGCCGTGGAGTTCCTGCCCGGCCAGTTTGACCAGCGCGCGGACTCCGCCAGCGAGTGCATCCAGCTCATCAGCCAGGGCGAGCGCCCCACCGTGCGCTCCGCCAAGGTCTACGTGCTTGAGGGAGACCTCACGCCCGCGGACGTGGACGCCATCAAGCACTACGTGATCAACCCGGTGGAGGCCCGCGAGGCCTCCCTCGAGGAGCGCAAGACCCTGCTCCAGGACTACCCCACCCCCGAGCCCGTGGAGCAGCTCGAGGGCTTCCTTGACCTCACGGACGAGGAGCTGGCCCAGTTCATAGCCGACCGCGGCCTGGCCATGGACCTGGCCGACATCAAGTTCTGCCAGAGCTACTTTGCCAGCGAGAAGCGCGTCCCCACCATCACCGAGATCCGCGTCATCGACACCTACTGGTCGGACCACTGCCGCCACACCACCTTCGGCACCGCCCTGGAGCACGTGCAGATTGACGACAAGGTGGTCGCGGCCGCGTTTGACCGCTACCTCGAGATGCGCCACGAGCTGGGCCGCGACAGCAAGCCCGTCTGCCTCATGGACATGGGCACCATCGGCGCCAAGTACCTCAAGGCCAAGGGCGTCCTCAAGAACCTGGACGAGTCCGAGGAGATCAACGCCTGCACCGTGAAGGTCAAGGTGGACGTCAACGGCACCGATGAGGACTGGCTCTTCCTCTTCAAGAACGAGACCCACAACCACCCGACCGAGATCGAGCCCTTTGGCGGCGCGGCCACCTGCATCGGCGGCGCCATCCGAGACCCGCTCTCTGGCCGCAGCTACGTCTACCAGGCCATGCGCGTCACCGGCGCGGCCGACCCCACCGTCCCCGTCAGCCAGACGCTCGAGGGCAAGCTGCCCCAGCGCAAGCTCGTGACCACGGCCGCGGCCGGCTACTCCAGCTACGGCAACCAGATCGGCCTGGCCACCGGCCAGGTGAGCGAGCTCTACCACCCCGGCTACGTGGCCAAGCGCATGGAGATCGGCGCCGTCGTGGGCGCCACCCCGGCCTCCCACGTCCGTCGCGAGTGCCCGGCCCCCGGCGACAAGATCGTGCTCCTGGGCGGCCGCACCGGCCGTGACGGCATTGGCGGCGCCACCGGCTCCTCCAAGGCCCACAACGTCGAGTCCCTGGAGAAGGACGGCGCCGAGGTGCAGAAGGGCAACGCCCCCGTGGAGCGCAAGCTCCAGCGCCTCTTCCGCCGCGAGGACGCCTGCCGCCTCATCAAGCGCTGCAACGACTTTGGCGCCGGCGGCGTCTCCGTCGCCGTGGGCGAGCTGGCCGACGGCCTCTTTGTGGACCTCAACGCCGTGCCCAAGAAGTACGAGGGCCTGGATGGCACCGAGCTCGCCATCTCCGAGTCCCAGGAGCGCATGGCCGTGGCCCTGGCGCCCGAGGACGTGGAGGAGTTCATGTCCTACGCCCGCGAGGAGAACCTCGAGGCCACGGTCATAGCCACCGTCACCGAGGAGCCGCGCCTCAAGATGGTCTGGGACGGCGCCACCATCGTGGACGTCAGCCGCGAGTTCCTGGCCTCCAACGGCGCCCCCAAGTCCACCTCCGTCCACGTGGGCAAGCCCGAGGCCTACTCCCACACCTGGGCCGGCTCCACGCTTGCCGAGAAGCTCCACTCCCTCGTGACCGACCTCAACGTGGCCTCCAACAAGGGCCTCTCCGAGCGCTTTGACTCCACCATCGGCGCCGCCACGGTGCTCATGCCCTTCGGTGGAAAGACCCAGCTCACGCCTGCCATGGCCATGGCCGCCAAGCTGCCGGTGGACGGCGAGACCACCACGTGCTCCGGCATGGCCTGGGGCTTCAACCCCTACCTCATGAGCGCCAACCAGTTCACGGGCGCCTACCTCTCCGTCGTTGAGTCCGTGAGCCGCCTGGTTGCCGCCGGCTTCGAGCACCGCAACTTCTACCTCACCTTCCAGGAGTACTTCGAGAAGCTCGGCTCCAACCCCAACCGCTGGGGCAAGCCCGCCGCCGCCGTGTTGGGCGCCCTGATGGCCCAGGTCGACCTCGGCATTGGCTCCATCGGCGGCAAGGACTCCATGTCCGGCTCCTTCGAGGACCTGGACGTGCCGCCCACGCTGGTCTCCTTTGCGACCGGCCTGGGCAAGGTCGCCCGCGTGACCTCCCCGGAGCTCAAGGGTGCCGGCCACAAGGTGGTGGCCGTGGTCCCCGAGTACGAGGCCGACGGCATCACGCCCAAGGCGGAGTCACTTCTCGCCGCGTTTGACGCCGTGGAGGCCCTGGTGGGCTCCGGCTCCGCGCTGGCCGTCTCTACCCCGGGCTACGGCTGCGCGGCCGAGGCCCTGTTCAAGATGTGCGTGGGCAACCAGCTGGGCCTGGACGTGGCGCCCACCTACGACGCGGACTCGCTCTTCTGCCCGGCCTACGGCAGCTTCGTCGTGGAGCTTGCCGACGAGGCCGAGCTGCCGCAGGTGGCGGACGGCGTCACGGTGGCGCTTCTCGGCATGACCACCGAGGCCTACGAGCTCGTTGCCGCCGGACAGACCATTGACCTGGCCGAGCTGCAGGAGGCCTGGGAGGGCGCCATCGAGTCCGTCTTCCCGTACCGCGCGGGCGGCGAGAAGGTCCAGAAGGTCAGCTTTGACGTTGCCGAGAAGGGCGCTTCTCGCCCGGCGCCGGCCATCCACGTTGCCAGGCCGCGCGTGGTGATCCCGGTCTTCCCGGGCACCAACTGCGAGTACGACACCGCCCGCGCCTTCGAGCGCGCCGGCGCCGTTGCCTCCACGCTGGTCATCAACAACCTCACGCCCGAGGCCGTGGCCGAGAGCACCCACGAGCTGGTGCGCCGCATCAAGGAGAGCCAGATCGTCATGCTGCCGGGCGGCTTCTCTGGCGGAGACGAGCCCGACGGCTCGGCCAAGTTCATCACCGCGTTCTTCCGCGCGCCCGAGGTCACCGAGGCCGTTCGTGACCTGCTGCAAGCCCGCGACGGCCTCATGCTGGGCATCTGCAACGGCTTCCAGGCGCTCATCAAGCTCGGCCTGGTGCCCTACGGAGACATCCGCCCCATGGACGAGACCTGCCCCACGCTGACCTTCAACACCATCGGCCGTCACCAGAGCCGCCTGGTGCGCACGCGCGTGGCGTCAAACCTCAGCCCGTGGCTCTCCAAGTGCAGCGTCGACGACGTGCACACCATTGCCATCAGCCACGGCGAGGGCCGCTTTGTAGCGTCCCCGGAGCTGGTGGAGCGCCTTGCGGCCGCCGGCCAGATTGCCACGCAGTACGTTGACGAGAACGGCGAGCCGGGCATGAGCCTGGACGTCAACCCCAACGGGTCCGTGCTTGCCGTCGAGGGCATCACCTCCCCCGACGGGCGCGTGCTGGGCAAGATGGGCCACACCGAGCGCAGCGGCGAGGGCCTGTACAAGAACGTGCCGGGCAACAAGTACCAGCCGCTGATCGAGGGCGGAGTGAGTTACTTCACGGACTAACCCGCGAGGTTGCCCGCCCAAAGCGAGAGGCCCTCCCTTCCAAGCAAAGCTACGCTTCGCAAAGAGCTTTGCAATGGAAGGGAGGGCCTCTCGCTTTGGGCGGGCCGCCGTGCCAGCCGGATGAAGGTTGATGCCTAGAAGAGCAAAGAGCGGGGCGGCCGCGCGGGAGGTGGTTACGTGTATTAAATGGTTGATGCACGGAAGGGATTTGTGCGCAAAGTGGCCGTGCATGCACGGAGGTTTTGCGCGGGTAGGGGCTGCGTGTATCAAATATTTAATACACGAAAACCGCTGGCACAGATGGTTGAAGCGTTTATCGCATTGAGGGGATTCCGTAGAGGCGGGCGGCGTTGTGGTGGAGGACGGCGTCGATGATGGGGGCAAGCTCGGGGCAAGACTGGAGGGCCTGCTTGTTGTGCTGGATGGCGGGCAGGGGCGTGTAGGGGGTGTCGCTGCCGTAGAGGAGGTGCGCGGGGTCGCAGACCTCGAGCAGGGCCGGGAGCATGACCGGCAGGGCGTCTCCAGCAAGGTCGTAGTAGAGGCCGCGGAGGCTCGCCATGACGTCCACCGGCTCCATCAGGCCGGCAGGCACCAGCACGCGAGAAATGCCCGCCAGGCGGTGGGCCACCTCGGGCAAGAAGGACCCGGCATGCGGGACGACCCACTTGACGTGGGGATGCTTCTGCAACGTCCCCGCGGTCATGAGGTTCAGGACCGCGCGGGTGGTATCGGCGACGTACTCAAAGAGCGGGGCGGGACCGGCAGTGAAGACGCCTTGGGGCACGGCCGGCGGCAGCGAGGGGTGGATGGTCACCACCGCGGCGCGCTCGTCCAGAAAGGCCATGAGCGGCTCCAGCGAGGGGTCTCCCAGGTAGACGCCGTTGCCGTTGCTGGGGAGCTTCACGCCGAGGGCTCCCAGCTCGTCCAGGCAGCGGCGGGCCTCCTCTACGGACTCCCCCACGGCCGGCACCGGCAGCAGGGCGCTGAAGCCCAGGCGGCCCGGATGGCGCACACATATGGCCGCAAGCTCGTCGTTTACGGCGCGAGCAAGGCGGGCAGCCTGCTCGTTGCTTCCACGGTTGATGTGCGGCGTGGAGATGGAGAGCACGCAGAACTCCTGGTTGGTCTTATCCATGAAGGCCAGGTGGCCCTCCTCGCTCCACGCCGGCGTGGGAAACCCGTCCTCGGCAACGGGGTCTATGCCCAGCTCGGCAAGGGCGGCCAGGTAGGAGGCCGGCAGCGCGTGCGAGTGAACATCAATGCTTGCTGCGAGTGCCATGGGATTCCTTCCGGCAAGGGCGCGGTCCTCCGCGCCAAACGCCCCCAGTATAGGCGCGGCCACGTTACGGGTTGCAAAGAAGTCGGGCGGCGCTGGCGGCAGCGCGGGCTTCTCGCCCATAATCAACCAGGCAACGGGAGTCATGGAGGAAGGCCGGTCGCGTGAGCAACCAGGGACAAAGGAACGCAAGCATCTTCTCTACCACGCCGGGGCTTCTGGCCGCGTGCCTGGGGGCCTGCTTTCTGTGGGGCTCGGCGTTTCCGTGCATCAAGATAGGCTACGGGCTCTTTGGCATCGTTGCCTCTGACGTGGCGTCCATCATTGCGTTTGCCGGCGTGCGCTTCCTCATCTCGGGCACCATGGTCACGCTGGCCACGAGCGTGGCGCGCCGCCGCCCCTACGTTCCGGCGCGAGCGGACTGGCCCTGCGCGGCAAAGCTCTCCGTCTTCCAGACCAGTCTGCAATACCTGCTGTTCTACGTGGGCCTTTCTCGGTGTGCGGGCGTGACCAGCTCCGTCATCGAGGCCAGCAACACGTTCTTCATCGTGCTTCTGGCCGTCTACGTCTTCCGCACGGAGCGCATGACCGCGCGCAAGGCGGTGGGCTGCGTCGTCGGCTTTGCGGGCGTGCTGCTGGTCAACCTCGGCGGCAGCGCCGCGGTCGGCATGAGCTTCTCGCTTGGGGGCGAGGGCCTGGTGTTTCTCTCCACCATCTCCGCGGCCGTGTCCAGCAACCTCTCAAAGCGTTACTCCCGCGAGCACGACCCGGTGCTCATATCTGGCTGGCAGTTTGTGATCGGCGGCGCGACGCTGCTGGTCCTGGGCCTGGCCATGGGCGGCCGCGTGGCGCCCGCAGACGCCGCAAACCCGCTGCCCGCCCTGGCCCTGCTGGCCTACATGGGCTTCATCTCCGCGGCCGCGTACTCGCTGTGGTCCATGGCACTGGCCGCCAACCCGGTCTCGCGCGTGGCGGTCTTCGGCTTCATGAACCCGGTCTTTGGCGCCGTGCTCTCCGCCCTGCTCCTTGGCGAGACGAGCGTGGTCAGCCCAGTCCTTGCCGTCATTGCGCTCGCGCTGGTCAGCGCCGGCATCATCGTCGTCAACCGTGGCCAGCAGTGAGAAAAAGGGACAGTCCCTTCGTATCATTTCCCTCATTTTGGCTCACGGCAGAGTTAACCGTATTGAAAGTTTGATGAAAATGACAGGCACTTCTCGCCTGGCGTAGAGCCGACGGCGAGAAGTGCCTGGTCAGAGTATCGTTATTTTCTTTATATGCAGTCTTGATATAAAGATTTTAATACGGTTAACCCCCGTTGAACTCCAACGGCTACTTGCGGACCTTGATGGCCACGGCAGCGGCAGCGATGCCGGCAACGGCCAGCACCGCGAAGGCCTGGCTGGTCACGTCGCCGGTGGCCGGGACCTTCTTGGTGGTCTTGGTGACCGTGGTCGTGGTGGTCGAGGAGGGCTTGGTGGGCTCCTGCGGCTCGGGAGCGGGAACGGGCTCGGGGTCCTTGGTCCACTTGCCGTAGAGGGTCATGCTCGCGTCGAGCACGGTCCCGTCGACCCACTTGGTGGTGCAGGCCTCGTCGACATACCAGCCGTCGAAGGTCCAGCCGTCAACGGGCTGCTGCACCCTGGCATTGACGCCGGCGGTGTTGGCCAGGCCGGTCATGGGGGCGGGAAGCTGGGCCTCGGAGGGGGCCTCGCCCACGTAGGCATAGTCGAGGATCAGGCCGTGGGCGGCCTTGATGGCCACGGCAGCCTCGTCGGCCTTCTGCTCGCCGGGGGCGACGGGCGCCACGTGGTTGTCGCTGGCGGCATCGGCGCACCAGCGGGCGTCGGCAGAGTCGTCGTACCAGCTGTCGATGGCATGGTTGCAGTCATCGAGAATCCAGTCGGTACCCACAGCGCCGATTGTCATCGTGTGGCCAGCGGAGGTGTAGAGATCATCGCCCGCGACGGCGGCGTGGTTGTTATACAGAACAACGGAGGGGTCAAGCGTCAGAGTTCCGACGTTGTAGATGCCGCCACCCATGTCGGCGCCAGTGCCGTTTACATTGCAGGCGCCAGTTCCGTTGTTGGTGATAGTTGCCGAGCCGATGGTGAGGTTGCAGACCTTCTGACCGGTGTAGATACCAGAACCGGCGTTGTAGCTAATTACAACATTCGCACCGCGCTCAATCTTACTGGCGATCTTTCCGTTGCCCCAAAAGCTAATGCCCGCATTTGTAGCACCCGTAGAGCCAGTGGCAGAGCCCTTTGTGCCGTTGCCCTTGACGTCCACCGAGCAGGAGGCATCCACATTGAGCACTCGTGTCCAGACGCCGCTGTAGCCGTTATCGGTCGCAGTCAGCTTAGAAGAGCCCGTCATGTCGATTCGCCAGGCCGAGATGCCCCAGTTGCCGTTATTAGCAAACTTAACGTCAGAGCCGTTCTTGATGGTGTAGTAAGTGCCGTTGGAGCCGTTGCCGGTGCTGTTGGTGACCTCAACGGTCGAGGCGTCCACGGTGGCGTAGAACGTGCCGGTGATGCCGCTTCGGTTGTGGTCGGAGATGAACTTGGAGCCACCGGTGACGTTGAGGTTGTAGCCGCCGTCGCCGTGATCCCACTCGAGGGCGTCCTGCTTGTAGTTCTTAACGGTCAGCACGGAGCCGTTCTGCAGGTTGAGCTTGTTGTTGCCGGTGAGGTAGATGGCGTGGGTATTGTTCCCCGTACCAGCGCCATCCATGCTGAGCTTGGCGTTGTCTAGCGTGATGGAGGCGTTCTTGCTCGCGCAAATTGTCACCCAGCCCCACTCCGCCGTATAGGGCGTGGAGCCGATGCCCGTCATGGTAGCGGCGACGTTCTTGAGTGCCAGCGACTTGCCCCACAGCGCAATGCCCTTCTCCACAAAGGCCAGGCTGTGGCCCGCGCCGTCCACCGTGACGTCCTTCCTGACGTCAAGGCCCTTGGTGGTGGCATTCGCCAGCAGCGTGACGGTCTGGCCGTCGGTCGCCGCCGCAAAGGCCTCGTCAAACGTCGCGTACTCGACGTCTCCCACCCTGGCGACGTTGCCCTCGGCCAGCGCCGCTGAAGGTGCCTGCACAAACGTCAGGACAAGTGCGGTCAGGAGCACTCCCAACCAGCCCGCAAGCCTCCTTGACTTGCTTCTCATCTGTATCAACCCCTTTACGAATCTGCCCCTGCGCGCATAGGCGCCAGATAGCTTTCAGGCTAGGTCCAGGCAATCAATTATTTGGCCGTATCAGTGGGAGGGGGTATTGAACTCGTATAAATGTCTTAATTGGTTGGGGAGGGGGTGCATTCAAGGGGAGGCTTGCCGGGGGGGCACTTCTCGGCATCTTGACCCCGTGTTTACTCTAAGAAGACGCTAGTTGCGCAATAAATGTTTCTTTACTCGGGTATAGTGTTCAAAGGTTCATTCGAGTGAGGAGGCGGCATGGGCGTCATAGCAAACAGAGGCCTATTCCTGCCTGGCATGCCCCTCTCTGCGCGCGCGTGGGTCCAGGTCTTTCTTAACGGGATGGCGTTCCCCCTTGCCGAGGCTCGCACCAGGCGCATGCGGCAATGCGTTCCCGGCCTGCTCTAGCAGCAGACACGCACGCATTCATCCTGAGCAGATTGGGACCGCGATGAACCCCGCAATCATCAAAGCAAAAACCGCCAAGCCCCTTGACCGCCGTGCCCGACGCACGCGCCAGGCAATCAAGGAGAGCTTCGCTACCCTGGCAGCCAACCGACCCTTCCCCGACCTCACCGTCAAGGAGGTCATGGAGCGCGCCGGCGTCAACCGCGCCACGTTCTACGCGCACTTCTCCAACATCGAGGACCTCGAGCGGGCCATGGAGACAGACGCGGCGGAGCGCGTCATCGAGCGCGCGACGCGCATGAGAGAGTCCGAGGAGCATCGCGAGGGCGACCTTGCCGTTGCCCTAGTCTGCCTGCTGGACGACCGCGACGCCTGCCGCTGGCTTCTGGGGCCGCAATCCCTCGGCGCGGGCAAGGCCCTGCTGGCCGACCACCTCGAGAGACTCTACCTACAGCAGATCCTTGCCACCGACGGCATGACCGAGCTGCGCGCCCGCTGCCTCTTTGACTACGCCTTCGAGGGCGCCTTTGGCGTCCTTGTCCGCTGCCACAGGCAGGCCGCCGACCCCCGCGAGACCCTCTCGGTCATCCGCGACCTTTTGACCGGCACCCTCACCTTCCCCTGGTAGCGCTCCACCAGGCACTGGGGACGTTGGTAGTTACCTGGTAAAAGGGACGCTCTTCCCCCGTGGCCCCGCCGGCGAGACGAGCTTCTCGACGGCGGGGCTATTTGTCCCCACACCTGCCCGACGGCCGCGCAATCCCGTATCATTGCCCCCGGAACATCAGCATTCGTACCGGGAGATCTTTTGAAGAGCATCGAGAATTTGGGCCTTGGCACCCTCTTTTGCCTGGCCATAGCCGTTCTAGCGTGGATTTTTGGCAAGCAGGTCGAGGTCGTCGGAGGTCCCGTCTTTGGCATCCTCATCGGCATGCTCCTGGCCCTGGCAACCAGCGGCAAGGACACCTCAAGCCTGGCGCCCGGCGTCAAGTTCACGTCAAAGTACGTGCTTCAGGCGGCCGTCGTGCTCCTGGGCTTTGGCCTCAACCTGAGCCAGGTGGCAAAGGTCGGCGTCACGAGCCTGCCTGTCATCGCGTCCACCATCACCACGTCCCTTGTGGTTGCGTATGCTATGTGCCGTGCGCTCAAGGTGCCCGGCCGGACGGCAACGCTCATCGGCGTCGGCTCCTCCATCTGCGGAGGCTCCGCCATCGCCGCGACGGCGCCCGTCATCAAGGCCGATGACGAGGAGGTTGCGCAGGCCATCTCCGTCATCTTCCTCTTCAACGTCATTGCCGCGCTGGTCTTTCCCACCCTGGGCAGCGCGCTTGGCCTCACCAACGAGGGCTTTGGCCTGTTTGCCGGCACCGCCGTCAACGACACCTCCTCCGTCACCGCCGCGGCCGCGGCCTGGGACGGCATGCACCCCGGCGCCAACACGCTCGATGCGGCGACCATCGTCAAGCTGACGAGGACCCTGGCAATCATTCCCATCACGCTCGCACTGGCCTTCTGGCAGATGCGCCAGGAGCGCCGCACCGGGGCCGAGGCGGCCAGCACGTTCAGCCTGCGCCGCGCCTTCCCCACCTTTGTGGGCCTCTTCGTGCTGGCCAGCCTTGCGACGACGCTGCTTGCCCTGCCCGCCGCGGTGACCGCGCCGCTCAAGGACCTCTCGAAGTTCCTGATCATCATGGCCATGAGCGCCATCGGCTTCAACACCAACATCGTCAAGCTCGTGCGCGGCGGTGCAAAGCCCATCGCCCTCGGGGCGTGCTGCTGGATGGCAATCACCCTGGTCAGCCTTGGCATGCAGCACGTCATCGGCATCTGGTAGCCACGGCGAGAAGGGCTTCTCGCCTGACGCGCGGGGCCGTGCCGGGGGCGTGCCGCGGGGGCCGTGCCCTGGGGCGTGCCGTGGGGCCGTGAACGCCTGACCTGTCAAAACAGCCGTGCAGTGAACGCCTGAATTGAAGACAGGCGTTCACTGCACGGCTGAATTGCTACCTCAGGCATTCACGGTGCCAGGAGGCAAAGTCAGCAGGCACCCCAACAGCCGCAAGGATGTCCCTTTTACCTGGTAACTAACAACGTCCCCGTTTACAGGTCCTGCTTGGTGAGAATCTCCTGGGGGATGAGGCCGCACTTCTGGATGATGGACGAGAAGTACGCGGCCTGCTCGTCGCTCAGGCCCTCCAGCATGGAGGAGAAGTCCTGGACCTCGACGTTATCCTGCGTGGTTCGCTCGTTCTGGTCCGGGTCCGGATAGCGCTCCATGGCGCGCTCCAGCATGAGGCGGTACGCGGGCATGAACGGCGTCACCTTGTAGCGGCCCTCGAGCATTGCCTGCAGGCGTTGCAGCAGGTTGAGGCCCGCGCGGTCGATGTCGCCCCAGTACAGGACCTCTATGGTCTCCGCGCCCAGGGTCTCCAGCAGGCCGGACAGGCGGTTGTTCTCTATGACGGGGTTGCCGCCGCCCAGCACCACGCCGTGTACGCGCTCGCCCAGGATGAGGGAGCGGCCGTCCTCGTACATGAGGTCGCGCACGTCAAGCCAGGGGTCGAGGTTCTCGGTCACCAGGATCTTCATGCTCTTGCGGCGACGCGGCACGTGGTAGAGCATGTCGGCCTTGGGAACCAGGCGATGGCCGATGAGGTCGTCGGCACCCATGGCGCGCAGAAGCTTGTGGCCGTCCGCGCCGTACTCAAAGAACTTCTCGTTGCCGCCCATCTTGTACGCCAGCTGACGACGCGTGAGGTCTCCCGGAAGCTCGCCCTCCTGGAGCGCCGCGTCAATGCCGCGCAGCTCGCGCTCGTAGAGGGTGAAGGCGCCGGGGTGCGAGAGCAGCCAGCCGTTCATCCACAGGCGAGGGTCAAGCTGCACGATCTGCTCGCGCAGGGCGGTCTCGGACTCACCGCCGCGACGCACGTACGGCACGTCGGAGAGGTTGTCTCCGCGAGACCTGCGCTCAAGCCCGCGACGGCCGCGGCCGCGCACGCGGGCACGCCCGCCTGACCTGCCGTTGGACTGCTCGTCGGCGGCGGGCTCGGCAGTGGCCTCGGCGGCAGGAGCGTCGGCAGGCTCGGCCGCGGGCTCCTCGGCAACCTCAGGCGCCACCTCCGCAGCATCGCCCTTCTCGGCGAGAAGTGCCTCTGCCTGCGGCTCATTGGCCACGGCGTCGGTCTCCGCGGCAACGGGGGACTCCCCCGTGGCGACCTCCGTGGCAACGGCCTCGCCAGCAGCCTCGGCTTCCACCGCAGCGGCCTCCTTGGCCAGGAGCTGCTCGGCCTCGGGGCCCTTCACCACGATGTCCTCCACGGGCTTCTTGGCTCGGCGACGGCGCGTGCGCTTCTTAGGTGCCTCCTTGGCGAGAGCGGGAGCCGACTCGGGGGCCTTCTCGGCGGCGACCTCAGGTTGCTCGGCCTGGGCAGGCTCGGACGCCCGCTCAACCGCGGCCTCGGGCAGCGCCGGGGCCTCCTTGGCCGCCGGCAACGCTGCGGCCTCGGCCTTCTCGGCGACTTCGGCCTTCCCGGCCTTCTCCGCGGCCTCGGCCTTTGCCTTGGCGCGTGCGGCGCGGGCTCCCCTGCCCGGGCGGACGGACTTCTTCTTGGCCTCCGGCTCCGGCCCAGGCCCAACGGCCTCCACCGCATCCTCAGCCTGCGGCTCAGGCTCCGCCACCGGAGCGGCCTCGACCTCGGCAGCGGCCGCCTTGGCAGCCTCGGTCTCCCCCTCGGGCTCCGCGGCCTTCTTCCTGCGCGTCCTGCGCCTGCGAGCCGGCTTCTTCTCCGCCGGCTCGGTGGCAGCCTCCTCGGAAGGCTCCGCGGGCTTCTCGCCAGCCGCGGACGCCTCGGCAGCGGCGTCCTCGGGCTCTGAGGCGGCCTCGCCCAGACTCTCGGGCACGCGCAGCGTGAACGCCTCGCCGTCGCCCTTGGCGTCGACGGCCGGCACGCGGTCAAGCACCTTGGCCTTGGCAACCTCGATGAGCGCGCTCTGGTACTCGCCAAACTTCTCGGTCGCGCGCACGAGGTCCGCGTCGGTGACCTGGTCGCCCTTCACGCGCACGAGCGCGGAGGCCAGGCTTCCGGCAAAGCTGCGCTGCGCGGCCGGAAGGGCATGGCACAGCACGTCGGTTATGTAGTTGATACTTTCTCGCTCTTGCAAGCTGAGCTTTCTTGCCATGTGGGGCACACCTTTCAAACATTCAATAACTCAAGGTCAAAACTCTAGGCAACACCCAGGAGGTGCCCCGGCGCCCCGCAGGCCAGGCCACCCCCACGGCGAGAAGCGCTTCTCGCCGGCAAAGATCCGTTATGACAGAGCCCTCTCCAGC
>ERZ1034980.552-NODE-552-length-26697-cov-60.174199_pt1 | contig 26697 bp, 23 predicted proteins | sample MGYA00520622_ERZ1034980 | MGnify/ENA primary metagenome ERZ1034980 (study PRJEB33766, sample SAMN09781791) | gut metagenome | biome: gut microbiome | host: Homo sapiens | place: Madagascar | study: EMG produced TPA metagenomics assembly of the PRJNA485056 data...
TCAAGAAGTCCAAGGACGGCCGCGTTGCCGCCGTCGATATGGCAAGCGAGCTGCTCAACAGCCGCGTGCTATTACTGGAAGGCGAGGTCAACGACGTGACCTGCAACGGCCTCATCAAGTCCCTGTTGGTGCTGGAGCACCAAAACGCGACCGAGCCCATCACCCTCATCATCAACAGCCCAGGTGGCAGCGTTACGGCGGGGCTGGCGCTCATCGATACCATGCAGTCGCTCGACTGTCCCGTGATCACGGTGGGCGAGGGCGTCGTGGCCTCGATGGCCGCAGCGATCTTGGCCTGCGGCGACCACCGCCAGGTGTACCGCCACACGCAGGTGCTCATCCACCAGCTGATGGGCGGCACGGGTATGGCGCAGCAGACCGATATCGAGATCGTGGCCCAGCACACGGCGGCCATGCGCACCGAGCTGGACGAGCTGCTGGCCGAGCATGGCAACCTGAGCGCCCAGGAGTTCCACGACCTCACCGAGCGCGATTGCTGGTGCAACGCCAAGCGCGCCCTGGAACTGGGCCTAGTGGACGAGGTCATTGCGCCCAGCAAAAAGGCGCTCTAGCGGAGCGCATGCCTTGTGGGCATGTGGACCAGGACGATCGAGCGAGTAGTTAAACAGCCAGAAAGAGGTTGAACATGAGCAGAATTTGGGATGTCGACGGCATTGAGTGGGAAGACCTGCCTACCGTGAGCGACCTGCTGTGCGCGGCAGACATAAAGGTTCTGACGCGTGAGGTCGCCCTGCGATACGCCGGCAAGGCAGGCGGCTGCGGCCGTGACGATAGCGACCGAGGCCAAAAGCGCGCCCGTCGCAAGCTCAAAAAGCTGCGCAAGGTTGACCCCGAGCCCAGCGACAACATCGTCCTGCTGCCCAAGCACGTCAACAATCGTCGTGGTGCAGGCCACGGCTTTGGCTATTACGACGTGGAGCCGTGCATCTTTACGCGCGCCGGCGTGCAAAGGCTGGGGGAGGATGCGCTTGCTGATGAGCGTCCGTGGAAATTGCTCCTGATGGACGATGAGTCCGCGGGCGAAATGCTGGGCTATCGCGTATGGCTCGGCGGCGAATGGGGCCTGTGCGAGCGCTACCGCTTTTTGGCTGTGGCGTGCGTTCGCATGCTGAACAGCATCCGGGCGCAAAAGGAGCTGCGCAAGTGCCTCGAGCAGGGCGATGCGGCCTGCGATATGGACGAGGACGATGTGGTCGAAGGCATTCGCCGCGACGTGCTGTATCCCGAGGAAGTGATCAACGCCAAGCTCGGCGGCTATTGGGATGCGAGCCTGGGACTCGACCTGCCCTGGAAGAACGAGCACCGGCAGACTTGCACGCGAATCGACAGGGCTATCGATGACCTGTTTGCCGAGGAGACGAAGCGCTGCGCCGCGGAACTTGGGAAGAAGCTCGAGCGCGGATATGAGGAGCGCGAGGATCAATTTGACGAGGATTTACTGAACGGGATGTTCTTGTGAATGGTTGCTAGCGGTCAGACAAAAATCTGTCCGGACGGAATGGTAGAAAGATAGCGCAAATGGAATCTGTGCATTAAGGAGTTGGCAATGGAAATCGTCTATAAGGAACTGTTTCGTGTAAACCGTCCTATCTATGGTCCTGGACCAGGAGGTTTCTTCATTAAAAGATTCAAGAAAAGCGGATACAGCGAGGCTGAATTATTCGATTTAATTTCAGGAATGGACTTCTCTCTCGCTGGAGCTGACGAGGACATCAGCCTGAAAAAGAAATGCAAAATAATCGAACGGGTGGTTGCTGAGACGCATTATACGAGCTGGGTCCTTAGCCTGATCGGCATCATTGTCTCTCTTATGGCCGGAGGATATTTGTCTGCGTTGATAGCCAGCAATCCACTTTCTGCCGGAATTTTCGGGGCGCTATTCCTGATTGTCTTGGGAATATATGCATGGTTTCGGTTTTGCTTTGAGCGAAATCGGACCGTGCTATTGTGTGCATTGGAGCACATAAAGACGCTTCAGCCATAGTTGCATGAAATCAAAGACAGAGGTAAGAAACGCGTGTCGCTGCCTATAGGCATAGGGGACACCGTTGGTATTCTTTCGCAAATTGGTTTATTCAGCCTCGGCCCCGTCCTCTTTTAGCACTAAGTCTTTCCCTTTAGCTCGTCCTTCCTCTCTCCAGTTTAGACATATCTAGATACATCATCTTGTCCCACTCGCAATCCACGTTGTACTTGAGCCTCACCGTCACGAGCGTGAGGGTGAGGCTGCAGCTCAACACCGCACCGCCGGATCCGCGCTCTTCGGACTACTTCAAAGCGAGCATCAACAGTTGCTGAAGCACGCAGGCGACCGTCTGCTGCTTCGCGCTGCTTAGGCACGCGCGATTGGGGGCTAGCGACTCTGACTGAGGCGCGCGGGGCGTGAGCGCGGGTGGTGCGGCCCACGGTTGGTAACAACGGTAGTAACTGCCATTCGGAGGCGAGAGGTGGATTTCTAGAAATAAGGCGAATTAAAAAGCTCTGCTTTTTTGAATGGTAAAGTCTTGTGTTTGTAGAATGTTGCTATTACTGATTGAAATGAGATAGACATCGTGGAGACTCGTCAGACAAAGCCTTATCGCATCGCCTCTCTCTTTGCGGGATGCGGTGGTCTTGACCTCGGTTTCGCCGGGGGGTTTGATTTCCAAGGCAAGCATTTTGCTCGTTTGGCCACTGAAGTAGTCTATGCCAACGATTTCGATCGCGATGCCGTGACCTGTTTCAATGAGAACATCCCGAATTACGATGCCGCCGCTAATTGCATCGAGAAGGATATTCGCCAAGTTGAGCTTGACGAGATACCGGATTACGATATTCTCCTTGCCGGCTTCCCTTGCCAGCCCTTTTCCAATGCCGGCCTTCGCGGTGGCGTAAACGATAAATACAACCGTGGAACCCTTTTTGAGGAATGTGAGCGCATCCTAAAGGGGAAAATTAATGCGGGCAAGAAGCCCAGGGCATTCGTCTTTGAGAACGTGCGCGGAATCATGTCTTCTAAGATGGATGACGGAACTCCCGTCATTGCTGAGATTGAGAACCGCATGAGGATACTTGGCTACAACGTCTGTCACCGGCTTGTGAAGGCGAGTAACTATGGTGTGCCCCAGAACAGGTTCCGACTCTTGATTATCGGCATAGATAGTTCTCTGAACAAAACGTTTGATTTCGATGAGATGGATCGCGTTGTCGACTCGGAGCAGCTGCCTTCCGTTTCTGCTGGGCGGCCTGAGAAGTTGCTCCTGGGGTCCATCCTTCAAAATCCCTCGGTTGAACACGAAAATGGGGATTTCTGGTCGTATACCGATGCCACTCAGGCCATGATTGAGCAGATCGGTCCCTGCGCTCATGGCGATAAGGCTTTTAAGTATTTTACCGAAGACATGACCATTGGCGATCTCCCCGAGGTGGTCTTTGAGGGCCGGTCGTGGAAGGATATTCCCTACGAACTTCTTAGGCCCAGGTTTAAGAAGATTGCCGACGATCCAAAACGCTATCACGCCCCTAAGTTTTTCCGCAGGTTCGCTTTTGGCGAGATTAACGGTACGATTACGGCCTCAGCGCAGCCGGAGAATTGCGGCATCACTCATCCCGTTGAGAACCGCCGCTATACAGTTGGCGAGATTGCGCGAATCCAGTCCTTCCCGGATTCTTACGATTTCAGCAAGATTCCCTTGCAGTCACGTTATAAGGTTATCGGCAATGCTGTGCCGCCAGTGCTTGGCTGGGTCATTGCCAAAGCCCTGACGAACAAGCTCCTGGAGGCTGACGGTGAGTAAATACTTCTCAATCGATGCAATTATGGCAGCGTTCTCCCTACTAAACACAGAGCTTTCAGCTGGGACACATTTTAGCGCGCTGCAATATATGTTCGCCCTTGACAACTATGCTCACAAGTTCGGTAGAGACTGCGATACCGATTCCGATGAGGACACATTTGTTTCTTTCGCCCATAAAGTTGGCGGACTTGAAGATGGGGAAGTCCCTGACCACATTGATGGCTTTACCGGCAAAAAGCCGAAAAAGGACAAAGATTCTGCCCGAATCCATTCAAATTTCATTAGCGCAGGAGCTGTTCAACGTTCCGAGCGCGCAACCCGCGAAGATCCCGAGCTTTACCCCAGCGGGGCAAAAAGCTATCTTTTTGCTATCTCCAAGAAGGTGCTTCTTGCTGATTCAATTTGTTATGAGCATTTGGACGCCTATCTTCCATCAAAGGAAATGAAAACTGCGTTTGCCGTGTGGGTTGAACGCAACTCCGCCTTCAAAGATGACTCTTCTTTTGCGGAGGCCCTTAAGGACGCTCTTGGCCAAAGCTATACTGGCAATTTGATAAACGCTCTCTGGAAAGAGGGTGCGCCGTTCCCAGATGATATTGGCATTGGCGATGATGTTTTTTCAAATGTTAAGCCGCGTATTGATTGGGCGACGATTGGGGAGTACTTTCCGGTGGGCGAACCGAACAGCGCTCATTCCGAACCAGACAGGGCGAATCTAGTAAAAAACAGTTCTGAACTTCTCGAAAAAGTGGCGGGCTTGCCTCGCAATTTGATTTACTTTGGTGCTCCTGGTACAGGAAAGTCCTATCAACTGAATAAGCTTGTCAGGGATGGCTTTGCCAAGAAAAACATTCGGCGAGTGACCTTCTATCCGGACTATACGTACTCGCAGTTCGTGGGATGTTTTAAACCATATAGTGAACCTGGCAGTAAGGAGATATCCTACGAGTTCGTTGAGGGTCCATTCCTGAAGACTTACCTCGAGGCAATAGCACACCCCTATGACAACTTCGTCCTGCTAATTGAAGAAATCAACCGCGCGAACCCCGCCGCTGTCTTCGGTGACGTGTTCCAGCTGCTTGACCGCGACAAGAGCGGGAACAGTGTTTTCCCAGTTGCAGCGCCGAAGGAGATGGCTGGCTGCATCGGCAGCTATCTCAATGTGCTCAAAGACGATGCCGATGTTCGAGACGCTATCGAGGGGTATTACGACCCCGATATGGACTTCGATGACTTTAGGGAGATAGCCTGCGAGGAGCTCTCCCTACCGCCCAACATGTACATCTGGGCGACCATGAACAGCGCCGACCAAGGGGTGTTTCCGATGGACACCGCATTTAAGCGGCGTTGGAACTTCAGGTATATTGACATCGATGCTGGGGCTGGCAAGCCTCTCGAAGACGGGAAGAAGATATCCGAGATAGAGGTGACGATTACGGTAAACGGCACCGATTCTCAAATCGTTTGGGATAAGCTGCGCCGCAAGATTAACGGACTGATGAAGGACCTCAGGATCAATGAGGATAAGTTCTTGGGCCCCTTCTTCATCTCGCCCAATGACCTCAATGATCGATTCAGCGATGTGTTCAAGGACAAGGTTCTTCTCTATCTATGTGAGGACGTCGGGAAGTTGAAGCGCGGGCGGCTTTTCCGCGATGAGACGGCGACCTATTTCGAGCTGTGTAAACAGTTCGACCGCGATGGAGTTGCCATTTTCAAGGGCATCGAGCTCGCTGATGTTGTCGCTGGCAAGCCATCGGAGGGCGTTGCTGCCGAATCTGAAGAAGAGACCGAGGAATAGGCAATGAAACCGGTGATGGTCCGCGAGCTGAGGCCCTTTTCGCTTGCTTGGCTTGCTGACGAGCTGGGATGTACGGTTGCGAGGGCAAAGACCCTCGTTGGCGACATGATGGCGCGCGGTATTGTGCGGTACCGGACGGGAAAGAAAGCCGATCCCGAGGAAGCCGATGTGGAGAACGCCGCTCCCTCTGAAGTCTACCAGTTTCGCTTCGTGGGCCTGGTGATGACCGAGGGCGCGGTGATTATTGTCTATCCCAAGTACTTCCACGACCGGATACCTGTTATTGATGAGCTCAGGTTGATAATGCGAGTTCTCAAGCGTGATGCGGGCATCGCGGTGCTGACGAGTTTGGAAGACGCCGATGAGGGCGCTAGCGACAAGTTGTCCGTAATGCTGGCGCTGTTGGAGCTGTACGGCGAGTACGGTGAGTACTCAAACTACGTGGAAGATCGCGAACTCAACGGTAACGGAAACATTGACTGGAACCGTACAATTGACGGACACTTGCCCGTTCTCTCGAACGGTCGACCGATATACATGGTGTACGAGACGCGCAAGACGTATCGCGATGACTCTGACTTTATCACGCGGCTGCATCGCGCCGTGCTGACCGAGTGCTCGCGTAAGTTCGGGGAAGTGGGTATCGACAAACTGCTTTCGCTCGATGAGGTGTGTCTTTCGGACGAGGACATCGAGGCTTTCGGCGATGTTGAGATGCTAGGTTGGCGTCTGGAGTGCGAGCGCGCGGCCCAGTTCTTGGACTGGAAGCTCTTAACGCTCGATTTGCTTGAGCGCTACCTGCTGCTGCGTGAGAGCGAGGTGCGCAGTGATGAGGTCCAGGCACTGGGGACAACGAGCTTTTACCACCTGTGGGAAGAGGCCTGCAAAACGGCTCTCGGCGATGCGCTTGGTAAGCGGCTGGGCGCGCTCGGACTTACGCTTGAGGGTAAGTGGGCGGCTGATAGTCGGAAGAAGTTGATCGAGATAATTCCACGGCCCCTGTGGGAGCGCTGGCGCGGCGATGGGTTTGCTGAGCCCGAAGGTACCGATACGCTCATCCCTGACGCCATTGCCATTGCAAATGGACCCGATGACGAGCGGCTGTTCTGCATCTGTGACGCGAAGTACTATGTGCCGAGTGCAAATGGCAAGATGGAGCACCAGCCGGGGCTGGAGTCAGTGGCCAAGCAGTTCCTGTACCAGAGTGCATACCGGGAGTTTATCGAGGCTTGCGGGTTCGATCGGGTGGTGAACACGTTCCTAGTGCCGGGGACCGTTGATAGGCCCGAGCTGATGGCGAGGGCGTCGTTTCCGGGCGTGATTGCGGAGGAAGATAAGCCGCTCGACAATTTCATTAACATGTTAATGCTGCCAGCGGGGGTCGTGTTCGAAGCGTATCTTCGCGGAGAGGTATTGAATACTTGCCGACTACTTGCGGTTGATGGCGCTTGCTAGCGGGAAAGCCAAGTCGGTTAACTGGCAACTGAGGCTAGGGGGTGATCCTTTCGACACTCAACTAGACTGGGCAACGAGCGCTGATTATGCGCGGATTGCCAAATATGCTGGCATCGGGCGGGGAAAGACTACGATAAATCGCCTCTTCCGTCTTGTGAAGAATCCGGGTCTCTTTCGTCCGAGCTGTCGATGCCAATCTTTTCAATGGCGGTCAAGCCTCGGTCGGTGCTGCATCTGGGGCAGCCGGTAGGTGGCCTCAGAATAACTATGCAAGCTCTTGTCATCGCGCGAGAAAAACTTGCAGATTGGGATGGGCGGCGTCCGCGTCCAATGCCACTCCGTGGCCTTCGGCTCTGCTGGAGGCCACGGGATAAAGCCCAGTTCTGCTTTTGCGGGTCATACCCTTTGTATGCACGGTAAAGCCCAGGTCATCGATCATGCCGGTGCTGCAGACACATGCGTCGGGCGTGTTCCATGTGTCCTGGACGGTCAGGTCGGTTGAGACGCACACGGACTCATCAATTCCAAGCAATGGAATGGGCTTAGCCATCTGATCGGCGCTATTTATCTGCGCAATGCCGGTCAACGACGGGGTCTGGACTCCTGAGGCCCATCGCACAGCACCAATTGTGGATGGCGTGCTGCAAGCGGATGTGGTGACGAAGTCGCCCTCGACTGCCGGTTGGGTTGTGCTTGGCTGCTCGAACAACGGCTGGAATGTCTGGAAGGACGAGAGCGGCAAGACACTCGACGAGTGCAGGAAGATATAGGCGCTCCTCGATGTCTGCTGACTCTTTAGTAAAGGTTAATCCCAGTAGCTGGATAGGCCGGGAATGGGGACGTGCTTGATTGACTCGATTCCCTTCTTTCTGGTCTTGTCAGCCTCCAGCTCTAATGAGATGACCGTGGCAACCAGGTCGAACTTAGAAAGCGCCCAACCGTTATCCGATTTGCGGCAGCTGCTAGCGTTCTTTCCAGCGAGTTTGTCCAAGAGCTCTGGAAGAGTGCCTAATTGCGCTGACTGAGTCGTAATAACAACGACTTCATTGCCATCCGCCAGCGAACCGTTCCAAATCACAGGATGAGGATAGCCGAACGCTTCAGGCGTTTGGGTGCAAGGCTGGTTCTTGGGCCGATTGATTGCTTTGAGCCACTTTTCGTAGAGTGCTTTCGATACAAGGGGGGACCGTTGATAATAAGGTCCAAGGGTGTGGTCAACGGCATCGGCTAGTTTTTGAAAATATAGCTGTCGCTTTTTGTTAGCGGCCATCGGGTTATGTCCGTCTTTCCCGCTTGCGGTATCTGCTTTGCGTCTTAAATTAACGGCAGTTGCATGGGGCAGTTTTTTACCAAGCTTGTTATTTGTGTTGCGCGCGGGATTGCAATATAGGCCCGTTTCATTGTCGTAACCAGAACAATACTTGCTATTGTTGCCAGTTGGGAAAAAAGGCTTGTTGCATGTGCTGCATTTTGCTGGAAGCGCCCTGGATCGGAGGGCTTCGCATAGTAATTGTGCATAGAAAGCAGGAAATGATTTTGGAAGAAAAGAATGAATCAATGAGTGGGAGCGGTCTATCAAATGCTGAAAATGGAGGGCTTTCTGCATCTCCCTGCTGTCGTTGATATCGACAACAAGGTCTTTTCCGTCATTTACGATATACCGCATAAGGCCGACTGTGCTTTCGGAGTTCCTCGATAACTCAACCTTGTTGTAAAGCCCGCTATTTATTAGATTGAGCGCCAGAGCGTTGAGGCTCTTGAGGTTCTGGACTATCGGGCCGGCGATTGCATGTTTCGTACATTTTGAGGACGTTATCTCCCCAAAGCGGCGAATATGGTTTGCGCCATCCAGAATCGATTCCCCGCTGGAAAGCAGCTTCACGAATAATGAGACGTGACGGCTTAGGTCATCCTGATAAGAGGCTTCGTTGATCTTCTTGGATAAACTAAGACACTCAATGATGATGTTGCCGAGTACGGCTATTGCCAACTCATGGATATCGATGGCTAGCTGAGGCTCAGTTAATTGACCGAGGAAGTGCGCCTCATAAAACTCCCTTTTTGTTTGTGGCGCCTTAAGCGCCATCGGGTGATTGACAATCGAGTGTTCACTTCCGCGGGCGAGCAAAGGCCCACCATTTAGGCCAAAGACCATTTCAATGTAATTGGCTAGGTCTGACGCAGTGGAATCAGTGGTGCTACAGCTGCTCAGCAGCTCAAGCGCCGGCATAGTAACTTTCGCGATGTTCCCGCACTCTAGTGCCCAAAGAGAAAAAACCCTTGAAGGCAAATAGGCATCGGGTATTTCATCAAGATAAGCCGAATCGATGCACAAGGAACAAATGTTAAAAAAGAGCCGGTAGATACTGTCCGAGTAACCGCCGCTTGTTGCGGAATCAAGCGATTGTTTGACTGCCTTTCCGAGCTCACGGGTTATATTTGCCTTTTCGGCATGCCATTTGTCGAGGTTTTCGCCTGCGTCAATAATTCCCGAACATAGCGGAGGAAAACACGTGGCCGCTGTTTTAGAGTCTGAGGCTTTGAGGTATTGAGCTTCTTGAAGGTGTGCTTTTCGCTGTAGCGATAAAAAGATACGGTGTGGAACAGGCACTGCATGGGTGTCGCGATACTCGGTATACCAAGAGGACAGCTCGTTATAGAACTTTTCCAGATCAATTCTTAGCAACGCGTTTAACAGTTCTTTAACTGTCCAATGCTGCTCGAATTCCACCTCTTCAAATTCTTGATCCTTATTGGGGTTTAAAAGTGATGGTTGTTTACAACGGAGATATAAAGAGCTGTCTCTACCGAATCGAATGAAGCTAGCTCTAACGCGCCAGTTCAGAGTAATTAAATTGGCACCCTGCATATTTTTTAAACCTGCACAACTTTCAAAATCGAATAAACCTTGTGCTATTGTGCCACTTTGTCGTGTTCAATAGGTGTCGAGCAAGAAAGAAGTCCAAAGGAGGACGGAAAATGTTTGACGATACCCTGTTTGAACTGGTGAATTCCGCCAGGCGCGATGAACTCGAAGATCTCGTTTGCGAAGTTATGACCATCTGTGATGAGCTGAAGGCTTGCCTTTCCGATGCACGTGGGCTTGGCTATATTGAGGCCTGCGCTCGTCAAAGCGCTTGTGAGCTTATGCTCGACAACTGCCGTGAGGAGCTTGCCCGCTTGGGCTTTGAGCTTGAGTGGGGTGCTGAGGACTATCCGGTAGTCTCGCCGGTTCACCAGTTTGAATTTACGTGCATCCCATCGCGTGGTGTCGCTAGCGCCGAGTTCTCGAGCCGCGACGATCTTGATATCGCCTGCTAGCCCAATTTCTTCACGAACGGTCAACTTGACCTGCTGTTTTGCTGGGGCAATTAGATAACCCCTGTATTTGCATCAATCACCCCAAAACCCAATCGCCAGCCAATCGGGTCTCTCTGAAAGGAAGATCATGAACACTTCTATCCTAATTTCGTCCAGCGCCGTTGAGGCTGCACCCCGCACCGCCAAAGGCGAGGTCGTCAAGCTCGTGCAGGGCGCGCTGCTTGCTGCCGTTGCCGCGATTGCCATTGTCGGCATCGCCTCTGTCGCCGCCCCGCATTGCGTCTGGAAGGGCGAGGTCACGCTGTTCCTGAACGAGTCGTTCCACACCGCCTATCCCGTTCCTGCGATTGCGGAGTATGCGTCGGCGGCGCCCGGGTCCGATTGGGCGTCGCTGCTCGTGGCCGCGCTCATTGCGGCGTACCCTGCCTACCATGCCGTCTGGCGTGTCCGCGAGGGCTTTGGGCTCAGCTGCGAGGCACCGGTGTTCAGCAAGCGCGTGTCTCGCCTTCTCGCCGCGGTGAGCGCCTGTCTGCTGCTGTCAATGCCGTTCATGGGCTATGGGACGGCCTGGCTCATCAACGGCAGTGCGATGGGTGACCAGAGCCTTGTTGAGTCGGGGCACAATGTATGGGCCGTTTCCATCATGATCATGCTGGGCTGCGCCCCGATGTGCCTGTTCAAGTGGTTCCTTGCCAAGGGCCCCGGACGCAATTTCGGCAGCGGCTTTGCCGTCGAGCTGGTCCGCCTCGCCGACGTTCTGCTGAAGCGTGCGAGCTCGAACCTGGTGTTGTGCTACGTGGCCGAGCTGCTTGCCTGCCTGCTGGCGCTGGCCTTCATTGCCGTGGCCTATGTCGTCGTGAGCGTGGCCATCGCGCTTGCGTTCGCAGCCGTAGCCTTGGTGGTGTGCCTCGCCGGGATTCCCATTATCCTTGCTGCCTCGTGGCGCAGGTAGCGGGGCGATCATGCGAGTTCTTATCGCAGCGTGAGAAAAACTTGCAAGAATCGCAAGTTCTTTTCATGCGATGAGAAAAACTTGCAGATTGATGCGAGGGCGACAACTCTCCGCGTGAGCGCAGTTTCGATATTGCTTGTTAATGTGTCCGAACGATTGATTGGAGACAAAATGTATTCGGACTATGAGTACAACAACTATCCCATGAGCATTACGGATGATGACGGCCCGTTCCTGATCATGGAGGCGGAGCTGTCTGGCGACGTCGAGCTCAATGATGAGCTTAAGAAAGACGCCGGCTATAGGTATTCGTGTGCGACTGTTTCTGCGGCGATCGATCTTTGCAGGTCGATGACGGACGGCGATGCCGATCCTTGGTATGAAAGTTGGGAGAAGGCGGTTGAGCGTTATCCGCTCGAGAAATGCGAGGAAGCGACAACGCTGTATTGGATTGAGCCGACCGATCCGCACAAGGCGCTGTGCGCCTTCCATCCCCATCCCGATCTTGAGCAGTACGTGGCTGAGGCAATTGACGCCGTTGACACCTATCTGCTGGAGCGCGAGTACTGTCCCTTTACGATCAACCACTTAGATTTAAAGGACGTTGACGTCCTGCTCAGCGCTGCTTGGGGATTGGCTCGAGTCCTCAAAGATATTTGGGGAACTTGCGACAATGTTGTTATGGAAAAGATTGAGGATGTTGCGTACAGTGCGCATATAACGGTTAGGGACCTGATCGCGGGCGAAGAGGCGGACAAAGCCAGCGCAAAGTCCGATGACAATTTCTAGCCGCTGCGCTGAATGGCGCGCCTGATTGGCAGGCTGTCGGAAAAGGCTGGACAGCCTGCCAACCTCAGCCGCTACATCGTCCCCTTACTCGCGGCGTAATGTTCCGCCTGCTTAAGGGCGTCCTCGTAGGCGCGCTGTTTTGCTTCGTACTCTTGCGCGCAGCGCTCCTGTTCTGCTTGCCCGGGAACAGGCACGGTCATGCTTCGCAGGTCTTTAGGAGATAGCTGCGCAAGCGAGTCTCCGTGTGAGGAGGCTAAGAGTTTCTGCTGTCCTTCATCGGATGACAGGTAGGCTAAGAAGAATCGTGCTAATGGTTCATCTTTAAAGGATACACAGAAGACGACATCGCAGGGGACAATGAGCTTAGGGCATAACTGAGGTTTCTGAGGTGCCGGCTCGCGCTTCATGCTTCCCGGCACTACGAGGGCCAGCTTAAATGGTGGCCCGAAGCGTGAGATCAGTATGCAGGTTTCATACTCGCCCAGCGGTTTGAGACGATAGAAAAGACCCGGATCCGTATCGCCCATATCGTAAATATCTGTGTCGGATACGTGCTCGGGTAGATCTTCGAAACCGATAACCGTTCCATCGACTAAGTGTTTAAGCGATAGGTAGTAGCAGTCAATTCGTCGATCCGTTCTGCTAAGACCCATCTGTGGCATCTTTAAAAGGGTGCTACGGGGAATGCCGCGGCGTATGTCCGCTACGGTGCCAAAGCGAACGAAGGACTCCTCTGCAAAAGAGGCGCTTTTAGCACTGGGAAGTAAAGGCCAGATTTTTTCGGCACCCCGATCGCCGAGACGCCAATGCGTCACATCGGTTGTCTTGGCGTAAGCATAACCAATCGAGTCTTGGATCTGATGTATGAGCTCGCTTGTCATGGGCTTGTTGTCAAATGACCGCCCATCAAAGAGGAAATATGGCTCGTTGGGTTTACGGTCGCTCAGAAATAGTAAGGCATAGCCATCGCTATTGGCGGCGATCGTATTGGGAAGTAACACTATCGCTGTCAATAGTCCAAGCTGGCAGAGCAGGCGGCGCCCGTCTGCGGCGCGTGCCAGGTTGAGCAATCGGTTGGAGACTTGTACGACCGCAATGGAATCCGGGCGTTCACATGCAAGGGAAGCTGCGAGAAAAACGTAATACCATTCGCTGACCGAAAGCGGGCTTGGTACATCGACAAGTGTTTGCAGTTGATGGGCCCGCGACGTAAGGAAATCTTGAACACGCTCATCTGCAGTTTCGAGCGAGGGCTCAAATTGAGTGAGGGGGATTTGCTCGGGGGGTCTGCAGTAGATGAGCGTGGACTCATCGGTGCGGGGCACGGCACCCGATTCTGGCGTTGAGGCAAAGACATCGGCTTTGGTAAATGTAAAAGACGGATCAGCGGATGTGCCGCGAGTTCTAAAGTCGGTGCTTTCGGGGTCCTTAAGGTCGATGCCCCAGATAGACCATGCGGGTCCATTTGCATAATCTTGGGCAAACTCAAAATCTCGGCAGCACAGCTCGATAAGCGTATGAGCTTTTAGCGTTGGCTGGAGTTTTGAGACCATAAAGGAAACCAGGTTTGCAAGAAATGCGCTGCTATGAGGCTCTGGCTCCTGATTGTAGGCATGATAAAGGCCTAACTTTGCTTGTTCTGCGCGAGACAGAAGCACGATTGCCTCCTCGGACATGCGTTGTGCGATATGGAGTGCGTCGTTGTTGGCAATGGCACGACGCGGTCAATTCATATTATCAGCCCAACTCCGATTAATTTGAAATTGAGTGTTTATAGCTTAACCCGCTGGGGTATCAACTGCGTTAAGCCCTTAGAAAAAAAATTCTAAAAATGAACGGGCTTTCGGACCAATATTTCATCAGCAATGAAAGGACAGCTAATGAACGGATGCGACATGTACAGAATCGAGCCGGACGCCCCCAAGAAGCCAACGGCGATGAATATTTTCGGCATGATTCTGCAAACCGTCTTTGCGGTTGTACTCTACATGGTCGCCATCGACATGATGTGCTTGCTGACGACGTGGCTCGGCGGGTTTATGTTCGAGATTAGCGAGAACAACACGGTGATCCCGCTCCATTCATGGCGCCTGGTGGCGTTTAGGGTGTACTGGGTTGTGCTGGGCGCGGCGTTTGTTGCGGCGCTTGCCCACAAATGGATCGTGCTGTTAACGGGAGGGCACGAATCCGACATGTGCGAGCTGCTCGGTGCAATCGAGAGCGCGGGCGCATTTGCATCCGTCGTCTGCGCGATCGTCTGTTTGCTGGGCTATACCGCGGCATTTGATTGGTGGGCTGGCGTCACCGGAAAGATGGCTTCGGATTCCTGTGCAAATGATTACCTGCTTTGGGCGGTTGTCTTAACCATCGGAACGATTGTCGAGTGGCGAATTGTCGAAGGGGTCCTTAACGCTCTATTTCCCGATGAGCACAAGTTCCACGGGCTTCGCTTTGCATCCGCCTGCGTGGTTACTCCTCTGCTTGCGCTTGTACCCACCACGCTGGTCATCATCGTGTGCGCGCTGGTGGTGGGCCTTTTTGCCGGGATTCTGTTTGCATCGCTTGCGATCCCCGTGGTTATCACGGTTATTGGCATTGCCGTCGCTATGAGTCGCTAACCCACAACGCAATCCAAATATCTCGCATAAAGAAAGGAACGACCATGTCGGTATTCTCTAACGCTCAAAAGCTTCTGCTGCTTGCCATACTTACCGCTCTTATGGCTGGTGCCCTGATGTACGAAGTGTTGCATCCCACACTGTTTCCGCTGCTCAAGCAGGGCATTTTGCAGCTGCTCTACCACATTCCGGTCTTTACCCAGCCGGGCAACGTGATCTATCTGGAGTCGGCGACATCGCTGGCACTGTAGTGGTTTAAGGGCTCGGCCCACATCGAAGGAAAGAAAACCAATATGGAAAGGAAGGCGCCCATGACTCAGAAGCAGTATCGAAACATCGATCGCTACCAGGACTTGCTCAATCGAATTGCGCCTACGCGTCTGGTGGAGCAGACGCGTCAGAGTGTTATTGGCCACGAAGGAAGCTTGGAGGCCTTTGTGACGGCGCTGAGCTTTGAGGTCAACCGCTGCGTGATGTTGGCACGCGGCGCCGACCCGCGCGATGTTCTTTCGCCCGCTGCCATTTTGGTGATGGGCTCCACTGGCACGGGAAAGACCCACGCCATCAAGGCCGTGGCGGATGCCGCGGGGCTCAAGCTGTTTGTGTTCGATGTCTCCACCATGACGGGCGAGGGCTGGCGCGGTGCCAGCATGAGCAACTGCCTGTCGCAGGTCGCGGACTATCAGGCTGCCAATCCCGGCGATATCTGTTTGGTGCTCTTTGACGAGTTTGACAAGGCAGTTCGTGCCGAGCCCGATGGGGGCGAAGTTGCATCAAGCTTTAGTCCATCGCAGTCGTTCCTTAAGCTCTTGGAAGGCGGGGAGATGCCGTTTGAATGTGATACCTCCAAGAGTGCGGCCATTAAGACGCTCAATCTTGATCAGGTTGTCTGCATTTTGGGCGGCGCCTTTATGGGCTTGGATGCTCTGGTGCGCAAGCGCCTGGCCGGCAAGGCCGGTACCATGGTCGGTTTTGGATCTTCGTATGCCGCCGTGCGCACCGCCGCAAAATCGGCAAACGAGCTGCGAGACAGTGCGACCATCGAGGATGTTGAGACCTGGGGCATTATGTCCGAGCTGTGCGGGCGCATCGGCTCGGTGATTAACTTTAACGCCCTGAGCGTGGACGATCTGGTCCAGATTGCGTATGAGCAGTACCTGCCCAAGTACAACAACATGATGGGAAATGGCGCCAAGATGGAACTGACGGCAGATGCTGCTCGCCTTGCGGCGAAGCGCGCGGTTAAGGAAGGTGCCGGCGCGCGCGGCATGCTCCGTCAGCTGCGTCCCCTTATGATGTACGCTTGGAGGGACATGCGGGAAGATACCTATATTTCCCGTGCGACCTTGGTCGTGAGCGACGGGGAGTTTGCGGTTGCGTACGAGCACTCTCATGAGCCGCGGGGATTTTTGCGGGAAGAGATGGGGAAGAATTCGCCCTTTCTGAACGGGAGGGAGATTGAAGCCCTGACGCTGGTGAACAACTGGATGGAGCATGAGGACGAGGACGAGCATAAGCCGTATCAGCCTGAGTTTGCTTGGCTGGCGGATTTGGTGGACGGCTCGGCGCTCGACAAGATCGTGCAGGGCGGCAAGGCATTCGATCTTGCTGGGGTGTTGTTGCGCGGCGTTCCGTTTGATGGGCCGGAGCGCATTGCCGCCCACGAGCTGCTTAAGGCGTGCGCCTGCTACAACGACGTGCTCTATGCCGATCAGGACAAGTATCGCAACCTTGCCCAGGTGCTTATGCTCACCAAATTGGTGTACAAAAAATCGCCCGATTGCTTGCTGAGCCCGCTCGATGTGGTTATGAACGGCACGACTACGGGCAACGGTTTTCAGGGTCTTGGCGAGTGGGTCGATGCCATGAGCAGGTCCGAAAAGCCTTCGTTGGAAAAGTGGCAGTACCTGGCGGCCGGGGAGGCCCTGCGGATTTACGACCACTTTAGCAAACGCCCCGACCAGGTTAAGGAGCTTGCCGCCGAGGTGTCCCTGATGCGTGTCGCCCTTGCAGTGATGGACGTTGAGGAGCGTGAGGCATTGGAGTGCGATCTTGAGAAACTGCTCGCCTCGTGCGAGTAATCACCGACCGTCTCTCTTTCCTCTCTTTCCTTTTCTCGGACGGCATGGATGCCGCTCAACCGCCCTGCGTGAGTTTTTGTCCGCACGGGATGGTATTCAACACATGTAACAAAACAAGTGAGGGAGCGGCGGGGGAGAGCGAGGCGGTTTATAGAAATGAACATCCGTTATATGCGTTAGAAAAATAAAATTGTTCTTGCAACATACAAGCGGAGCGCATATACTGCAGTCATAGCGTATGAGATGGGGTCTCTAAAAGAGGCCAAGCACAGTAATTTGAGTTTATGTAGACGGGACTTGAGCATGAGCACCAGCAGTTTCTCCTTTAACAACGATAATAGTGGTTACATTAATCTCGAGACTATCCTTGGTTGCACTGTCGGTTCTCGCGCAGAGAACGGGCTTGTATTTCTAGATGAAGAGAAGCCATGCGGCGAAGAACTCGAGTATTTAGATGAGATTGAGCGCGAGCGGAACTATGAGTTTGGCTTTTGCGGAGATCAGTTTCATCACGATTCAATTCGCTCAATTTAATTACCCCGTTATCACCTCTTTTTAATGGGGCAAGTTGGATCGACTATCTGTGGCAAACAACGGCTCACCGTGGGAAGGAATCGGCAATGAGCAAGAACATGAACAAGGACATGAACGGCAAGGCTTTGGGTAAGGCCAAGGCGGCTGGACGCGTGGCGACAGTTGCTGCGGCGACGATTGCCATGACGGGCGGCTCGCTGCTGTCGCCCCTGGCCGCGGCGGCGCAGGGTGCGGATGGCATTGGCGCTGCGGGCGCAACGGCTGCGGTGATGTCGCCGCTGACGAGCGCTGCGGCCGCCGGTGCTGGCGCGGGTGCTGTGTCTGCGGCGCAAAAGGTCGCCGACCTGCAGGCTGCAGTTGATGCGGCGCGTGCCAAAGCTGCTGCTGCCAAGGCCGATCTGGAAGCGGCTGCTGCTCCCTACGATGCCGCTGCCGCCAACCAGCAGCGGGCGCAGGGCGCCTATGACGCGGCCCGCGGTGCAAGCGATAGCGCGGCCTCTGCTGCCTCGGCCGAGCTGGAAAAGCAGCTGGGCGCTGCGCAAGACAAGGCCGATTTGGATGTCAAGACGCTTGAGGACGCTCAGGCTGCGCTCGATGCCGCCAAGAAGAACCTGACGGACAAGGACGAAGCCCTGGCTGCCGCCCGGAAGGCGGCAAGCGATGCCCAGTCTGCGCTCGAGGCCGCACAGGCCGCTGCATCCGATGCCACGCCCGAGGCCGTAGCCGCCGCCCAGGCTGCCGCAGAGCAGGCGGCGATCGATTTGGAGCAGGCAAAGCAACAGGCCGAAGATGCGCAGACCAGGCTCTCGGATGCTCAGGCTGCCGCCGATGACGCCGCTGCCAAGCAGCAGGATACGCAGGTCAAGCTTTCGGCAGCTCAGCAGGCAAAGACCGCGGCAGATGCGGACGTGGACGCCGCACAGGCGAGCTATGACGCGGCCAAGGCCGATCTGGATCGAGCCGAGCAGGGCGCTGCGGGCCCGGAGTACGAGGACGCTAAGGCAAAGGTAAACGCTGCGTCCGAGGCGCTGGCGGCCGCCAAGGCCACGCAGTCGCAGCGCGAGGATGAGCTTGCTGCTGCCGAGCAAGAGGTGAGTGCCGCCGAGGGCGAGGTGCAGACTGCACAGCAGGCAGTTGCCGATCAGCAACAGGTCGCTGCCGAAGCCCAGTCCAAGCTGGATGCCGCTGTTGCCGCCAAGACAGCAGCCGACGCCGCCCTCGACCAGGCCAAGACCAATCATGCCTCCGCGCTCACGGAGCTGGCCGATGCCCAGGCCAAGCTTTCGGCAGCAAAGGACGAGAAAGACGCTGCCGACAAGGCGCTCGATCAGGCGAAGGCTCAAAAGCAGCAGGCCGACCAGGCTGTGGCGCAGGCCCAGGCCAAGCTGGATGCCGCTCAGGCAACGGCGAACGCATCGGCAGAGAACTACCGCCAGGGTGCTGTTGCGTTCTTTAGGAGCGTGGGCGCCGATGATGCGGCGGATATTATCCTCAACTGCAAACTCGCTGGCTACAACAAGGTGGGCGAGGAAGTCGACGCGACGAGCCTGATCAATATGAAGCAGGCGGTTGTGTGGCTCAAAGCATGCAACGAGTATCGCGCAAGCGTTGGCCTAGGCGAGCTCAAGGTGACGTATGCCATGATGGCGACCGCCATTGCCGATGCGAACTTCTCCGATACGAAGGTCGCGCACGCTCAGCAGTTTAACGTGGGCGAGAATGTGGCGTGGAACTACGGAAGCAATCCGTTTAAGCAGTGGGTCGATCAGGAGAAGGCCTACTTTGACGCTGCTGCTGCCTCGCTGGGTACGACGGGTCTTACGGGAAAGGCCGCTTTTGATTTCTATATGGCAAATGAGGACAAGATCGATGCCTACGTGTTGCAGCACTATGGAGCGGATCGTTCCGTCGGCCATTACATCAACGTGATCAACCCCTATTACACCGTGACGGGCATGGGCGTTTGCACGCGCGGGACGATGAACGGGTGGAGCACGCAGGCGCAGACATTCACCATGTCGGGTCGATGGTATGAGTCGTATAACGCCAATCCGATGACGGTTGCAGAGTATGAGGCTGCGTTGAACGCGTGGTGCGACTCTTTGGCAAATCCCGAGCAAGGCGTGGACGCGGCGCGCAACGAGCTTGCTGCGGCGCAGGGCGTTGCCGAGGATGCGGGCAACAAGGTGAATGTTGCATCGCAGGCCGTTGCGGCAAAGCAGGCCCAGGTTGAGCGTGCTGCCGCTGACGTCGATACTGCGGCTGCCAAGGCCTCTGATGCCCAGGCTGCTGTGGAGCAGAAACAAGCTGTAGCTGATGCCGCCGTGCGTGCCGTGAGCGATGCCCGCGTCGATTTGAGCGCTGCCAACGCTGCTGTCGCGGCGGCGCAGGATGCCGTGGCTGCCAAGTCTGGCGAGCTCGACATTGCCAAGGGCAAGGCGGCTGCTGCCAAGCGCGCGTTGGAGGCCGCTCGTGCCGGTGTTGGCGACAAGCAGGATGCATTTGCCACGGCCCAGAGTGAGCTGGCGGCGTATTCGGCCGATATCGCCGCTGCTCAGCGAGCGTTTGATACGGCATCGTCTGCACTCGAAGACGCCCGTGCCAATCAGCGCGTGGCGGAGGCCGAACTTCTTGCCACCCAAGGCGATGCCGATCAGGCAGGCATCGATGCTGCTGCCACTCAGGTGGAGCTCGATATGGCGCAGCGGGCCGTAAGCGATGCCGACGCCGTCGTGGCAACGGCTCAGGCAAAATCTGATGCAGCTGCCGCCCGCGCCTCTCAGCTTAAGAATGCCGCCGCGGCGCTTGCCAAGGCCACTGGGGACAAAGCGACTGCCGATGCCGCGCTCGATGCAGCGGCGATGGCCGTGAGCGATGCCGAGTATGACGTGGTGGAGGCTGACGATGCCGTGGCGGATGCGACTGTCGCCCGCGACGCCTCTGCCGCCGCGGTTGCCCGCCTGCGCAGAATCAATATTGCCGAAGCCATCGCCAACGGCAGCACTGACGATGCGGACGAGGCGCTCAACGCCAAGATCGCTGCGGCCCACGATGCCGCCGAGCGTGCCGCGACCGCCAAGGCCGAGCTCGATGCCGCCGTGGCTGTGACGGATGCCGTGGCGCCGGCATATTTGGAGGCGCTTGCAAACTACACCGCCGCCAAGGCCGAGCTCAACGCCGAGATTGCTCGCCAAGAGACCGCCGACCGCGGGAATGGCGAGCAGGTCCAGCCAGTCACGCAGGTGACGTATCAGGCCAATCATGCGGTGGCAACAACCGAGATTGCGACGCAGCAGACGGCGATGCCTGCCACGGGCGATGCGTTCGATCTGCTGGGCGAGACCTTCGTTATCGGCGGCACGGTCCTGGTAGCCGCCGGTGTCTTCCTGTCCGATAAACGCCGCCAGCCGATTCGTTAGGGACAGAAGGGACTGCGGGCCATTTTCGGCGCGTACCGTGGGGGGGGGTGATGAGGCTCCATGCGGCGCGCGCCGCCTTGTTCTTTAAGAGCGATTAAGGAGGGACATATGCAAATTAGGGGAGAGACCGCGATCGTCTGTGGATTCATGGCGGGCCTGGCAACGGGGCTGCTGTTCGATGGATGTTTCGACAGCTATATCAATCGGTTCTGCGATTCTGGTTTTTCGAGAGGCAAGCCTTGGAAAACAGCGTCGGCTCATCGAGAAGCGACCGCGCTTATCGAGCCCCGCAGTGTGGATACCTCAAAAATCAAGGTAACCGTCACCAAGAACGGCAAGATTTACCACCGTTCTGCGGGATGCAAAAACTTGTCCCGAAACGCCATTAAAACGAGCGTGCCATTGGCAACCGCGCTCAAACGAGGCAAGACACCCTGCCCAACATGCTGCCCGCCAACAGTGTGCTCGATCTAGTTTTTTGGGTGTTTGACCCGTTTGGATGGAAGGACGAGGGGTAAGCCCTAAGGGATGCAGATGCCGGGGCAGACCCGCAATTTCTGCTATCGATTTGTCCAGAGTCGCACAGCGCGGAGGTGTTGTTTGATGTCCATTTTCGTTACCGGAGACGTTCACGGTGTTGCCGAGTACGGGGCGAGCCGCTTCTCGTCGCGCGTTTGGCCATTGGGCCGTACGCTGACGCGCGATGACGTGGTGATCGTTGCCGGCGACTTTGGCTTTATATGGAGTGGCTCAAACACCGACAAATACTGGCTCGACTGGTTTGAGTCCAAGCCCTGGACCACGTGTTTTGTCGACGGCAATCACGAGAACCATCATCTGCTGGCGGGGCTGCCGATCCGAGAGTGGAACGGGGGCCTCGTTCACGAGGCTCGCCCACATGTGCTGCACCTGATGCGCGGCGAGGTGTTCGATATCGCGGGGAACACGGTGCTCGCCATGGGTGGCGCCGCGAGCCATGACAAACAGTGGCGCCGGGAGGGAAAGACGTGGTGGCCCGAGGAAATGCCGAGTGAGAGCGAGATGGAATACTGTTGTGCCTCGCTCGATCGTGTGGGCTGGAAGGTCGACTATGTTGTGACTCACGAGGCGCCGGTCGATTTGGCAGACGAGCTGTGCATGGAGTGCAATCGCGAGTTCTACGACGATTCGCTGCAGGCCTTTTTGGGCGAGCTCGACGGGCGACTCGACTACCGCACCTGGTTCTTTGGACATTACCATGACGATGAATGGCGCGATGAAAAGCATCGCCTTATCTACCAAGATATCGTGCCGATCGAGGCGCGATGCACCGATGAGTAGGGTGAGACGGCGAGTGACTATTATGAGCAAGACCTTAGGAGGTCCCCATGATCTGGTTTACCAGCGATACGCACTTTGGACACGAGAACATGCTGCGCCTCGCCGACAGACCTTGGTCGACTGTTGCGCAGATGAACAACGCCATGGTCGCGAGCATTAACAGTAAAGTCGCTGCGGACGATGAGCTTTACATTTTGGGTGACTTTAGCTTTAAGATGACGGTCCAAGAGGCCTACGAACTGCGCAAAAGCATTGCATGCAAGCGCGTTCATCTGCTGCCCGGCAACCACGACAAAGACTGGACGCAGCCTGCCGTAGCGGATGCTTTTATCGTCGAGCCGCCCATTTGCGTGCTCAAAATCGATCGGCAGAAAATCGTGCTGAGCCACTATCCCATGGCCGACTGGCAGGGCATGTCGCACGGCAGCTGGCATTTGCATGGGCATATCCACAGTTGCGGCGGCGCGTACAACAAGTTCAACCTTCGGCAGGGGCTGCTGCGCTATGACGTGGGTGTTGACGCCAACAGCTACGCCCCGGTAAGTCTGGATGAGCTCAAGTTGTATTTTGCGCAGGTAGACGAGCCAGTGCGTTGCGTTAAATGGCCGTGGTGGGTCAGTACCACGGGCGACGAGCAGGTCGAGCGCGATCTCGAAGCCTATAAGAGGGAAGTGGTGATCCGATGACAGTTTATGTGACGGGCGATGTCCACGGTGGCATCGACATGCAAAAGCTCCGCGACTGGGAGCTTGGGGATAGTCTGACGCGCGACGACTATCTGATCATCGCGGGCGACTTTGGCTTTCCGTGGGATTTCTCTGCCGAGGAGTGCGCCGATATCGCGTGGCTCGAGTCGCGCCCCTATACCGTGCTGTTCGTCGACGGCAACCACGAGCGTTTCGATCACTGGGCGGAGCGCCCCATGGAGCTGTGGCATGGTGGGCTGACGCAGCGCCTGTCGGACACCTCACCCATACGGCGTCTGACGCGCGGCGAGGTTTTTGAGCTCGACGGCTCAACGGTCTTTACCATGGGCGGCGCCACGAGCGTGGACAAGGAATACCGCGTGCCGTATTCCAGCTGGTGGCCGCATGAGCTGCCGGACGAGCGTAACTTTGAGGAGGCGCGGACAAAACTCGACAGCGTTGGCTGGAAGGTCGACTACGTGGTCACCCACACCTGCTCCACGCGTATGCTCTCACCCACGCTCTATCCGGCACCTGGCTGGAATTATCCCGAAGTCGATCGGCTTACAGCGTTTTTCGATGAGCTGGAAGATCGCCTGGGCTACAAGCGCTGGTACTACGGACATTTTCATCGGGATGCCAACCCGGCCGAGCGTCACACCGTGCTCTACGACTGCATCGTTCGCCTAGGCGACAAACTCCAACCCTGGAATGTGGCGTAGGGGCGGCATAGCGAGTTCTTCATAAGATGCCTCGGGTAGTTACCCTACATTTCATCAATAGTCATTATCTGTAGGGTAACTTAAGGCATGCTGGGAGCTGGAGGATATGTCGCCGACGGTCTAGAGTTTCAGCGCCATTCGGTTGGTGCCGGGTAGGGTTACAAAGCCAAAATGCGCATAGAACGCCGCCGCTTCGTCATCTACTGGATCGACAACCAAAGCCCGCGCTCCTGCTAGGGCAGAAATTTTCAAGGCGTTCTCGATGGCATCTTTGAGCAGTGATGCCCCAAGACCAAGCCCCTTGAACTTCTCGTCGACCCCCATCATTCCAAGTAACACTGCGGGAACTTGGGAGGGGGAGTTTCGCACGAACCACCCTCCATCAACATTTTCGCGAGCTACGGAGTGCGTGCATAGCGTATAAAAGCCAGCGACTGCGCCGTCGCAATACGATGCGTATATAACCGCTGACCATCTTCTTCGCGCCGAGGCTGATCTGTTTTTAGCCCATCCGTCTACAAGAGCATTTCCACAGTGGAAAGCCTCGATGCCTTGACCAACGGGGAGTTGAACGGGCTTGGTAAACGCGCTCATTCCCAAACTGCTTTACGGTTAAGCAACGCTTTTGCGGCTTGGGGCATGGGGGAGTCGAGCATTTCGCAAAATGCATCAAAACCATCAGGAGAAAGATAGGTTGTTGACGCTTCGGCGATGTCACGCGCGGAGCTCTCGTCAAGGTGGGCAGTGGCCCATTGGGTGAGAGTTTGCCCGCGCAGGGCCGCGGCGCGCTCGTAAGTAAGGCGTTGACGCTCGGTCAGCCTTAGATCCATACGGCGTTGTTTCTCAATCGTCGGCATAATAAAAACCTCCTTTGCGTTATTGTACGGAATTATTCCGTACATAACAAGACGCAGAATGCTGCGCTCGTCGAGGGGGGCGGGGCGTTTGGCTACTCGGCCGTTACAGTGATGTTCTCCCGATGCTCCCGGATGACGTCCCAGCTAAAGTGCTCAGCCAGTTGCTCGGCGGTACGCGGTGTGGTGTCCGGTGCGATGCCCGTTTGTCCGGCGAGCCATCCCAGCAGTGCCTCGGGCGTGCCAAAGCGGGCGCGTAATTCGCCCAGGTCCAGATCGCGGTCGCGCTTGGAAAGGCGACGGCCATCCGGCGACATGAGCAGCGGAATATGTGCGTAGTGCGGCGTGGGAAGACCCAGCAGATGCTGCAGGTAGATTTGGCGCGGCGTGGACCCCAGCAGGTCGCATCCGCGCACGACCTCGGTGACGCCCATGGCGGCGTCGTCGACCACCACGGCTAGCTGATAGGCAAACACGCCGTCGCTGCGGCGCACCAAAAAGTCGCCGCACTCGGTAGCGAGTGCCTCGCATTGGGCGCCGTACGTGCGGTCCACGAATTCGATCACGTCGTTTGCGAGATCATCGACGGTGGGCACGCGCAGACGCGTGGCCGGGGCGCGCAGGGCACTGCGGCGGGCGATTTCTTTGGCAGAAAGGTTTCGGCAGGCGCCGCGGTAGATGGGCGTGCCGTCGCTGGCATGCGGCGCGCTCGCGGCGTGGAGCTCGGCACGCGTGCAAAAGCAGGGATAGGTGAGACCGGCATCTTGCAGCTGGTGCAGGGCGTCCTCGTAGAAGTCCAGGCGATCGTGCTGATAGTAGGGGCCTTCGTCCCACTCCAGCCCCAGCCAGGCAAGGTCGTCGATGAGCTGGGCGGCAAGTTCCGGGCGCTTGCAGCGATCGTCCAAGTCCTCGATGCGCAACACGATGCTGCCGCCTTGGCTGCGGGCCGAAAGCCACGCGCACAGACAGCTGAACACGTTGCCCAGGTGCATGCGGCCCGAGGGCGACGGGGCAAAGCGGCCCACGACGGGCGTGGGGGCGGGAGTCGTCGTTGCCGCATCCGCGGCGGGCGTTGCTATGTTGCGTGCTTTGATATCCATGCGGACGAGTATAGCGCGGAGCGCGATGGGGAGGCGTCGCTGTGGACCGCAAGTTGGCGGCGCTGCGCATTGCGCACGGCGGGCCTGCGGCTCAACGTCTCGAGTGCCGCGCACCAACTCAACCCCCAAACGACAGAAACCCCGGCAGCTCTTCGCAACTGCCGGGGTTTCCGCGGAAAAGGGGGACATGATCCTCGAGCGAACGGGAAAGGGGCAACCGTTTTCGCTCAACTGCTTTATGCCCCTTGCCCGCCGGCTCAATCAACGCGCGTCGCAGCAACACAAAGCCACTACACCTGTGACGGAGCTGTGAAGTGGTATCTATCGTTGGTGCAGGCCATGCCAAAGAGTGTCCCTAATGACTAGTCATTTAAGAACGTCCCCAATGACTAGTTGCTGGCGCTGCGGGCGTGACTTTCATCCCGTTTGGCGCTCCGGTCGCCTAGATATTCGTCATGTGTGCCCGCAAACGTGGGACAATGGCGATGTTGGTTTTACAGACAAAGGATGTGCCTATGAACGCCCCCGTTGCCAATGCCTGCCGGCAGCGCCGCTTGTTTGCGCGATTCGTTTCCGTCTGCGCGTTTGTCGCGTTTGCGTTGCTGCTGCTGCCTGTCGCCGCCCACGCCGACGGCTACTCCATGACCCAAACCTATATCGGTGCCACGGTCGAGGCCGATGGATCGCTGACCGTTGTCGAGGGACGCCAGTTCGATTTCGACGACGACATCAACGGCGTGTTTTGGGAGATCAATGCGGGCACCAACCAGCAGGGCGGCGCGGCGGGCGTCAATGTGTTGAGCGTCGAGGAAGACGACACCGCGTTTAACAAGGTCGACAGCGCAAACAAAGGCGACAGCGGCGTCTATACGGTTGAGCAGTCCGACGGCGGCGTAAAGATCAAGGTTTTCAGCCCCCACGAGAGCGGCGACAGCGCGATCTATTATGTGAGTTACACCATGACCGGTGCGGTTATGAATTGGGCCGATACCGCCGAGCTCTACTGGAAGTTTGTGGGCGACGGCTGGTCCGCGGATTCCGACGATGTCGAGATGGAAGTGTACTTCGCAAATGCTGCCGCCGGGACGGCGGCCGTCAAGGGCGATAACTTCCGCGCATGGGGCCACGGCCCGCTGACGGGCGACGTGTCGCTCGATGAGGACGAGCCCATGGTCACCTATACCATTCCCTGTGTGCATCAGGGCGAATTCGCCGAGGCGCGCATCGCCTTCCCCAGCGACTGGGTGC
>ERZ1034980.559-NODE-559-length-26466-cov-37.335163_pt1 | contig 26466 bp, 19 predicted proteins | sample MGYA00520622_ERZ1034980 | MGnify/ENA primary metagenome ERZ1034980 (study PRJEB33766, sample SAMN09781791) | gut metagenome | biome: gut microbiome | host: Homo sapiens | place: Madagascar | study: EMG produced TPA metagenomics assembly of the PRJNA485056 data...
CGCCTGCATTGTCCGACGCCATAAAAGGCACAATGCCGATTCTATCGACTGCGTCCCACGGTGTCAAGCGATGCGCAGATTTCAGATCACTGAAACAGAAGGAAATGAAAAGAATATTATGATCAGTTACGAAGAAGAAATCAAACGTTTTAAGCCGAGTCTCGATGTCGATCAGATCGAGGATGCGATCGCGAAGGTGGACCTCACCGACATGAACGACATCATGACCAGTCTCATCGAGGAGGCCATCAAGCATAAAAAGGATGAGAGCGCTAAATGAAGTATGACGTAATGCTGGAGCAGATCGCAAACTGCTACTATAATCTGGGACTCGAGCGTGCACGTCTGCGCGATCTGAGTGGCGCCGCCGAGCTACTGAAGAAGTCGTTGACCTTCGATAAGTATCAGAAGGATGCACGAAATCTGCTGGGGCTGATCTTTTTCGAGTGTGGTGAGACCGCGGATGCGCTCGTGCAGTGGGTCATCAGTATGAACCTGCTCCCACAGGATAACATCGCGGATCATTATCTCGATGAGGTCCAGCGCAAGCCGGCGATCCTCCGGATCTGTTCCGACAATGTCAAGCGCTACAATCAGGCGCTGGACTACGCGCAGAACAACAACGAGGACCTCGCCATCATGCAGCTCAACCAGGTCATCGAGGACAGTCCGAACTATATCAAGGCACACATCCTGCTCGCTCTTTTATATATGAAGAGAGAGGACTGGGTGAAGGCGGGGCGCAGCCTCTACCTCGTGCTGAAAATCGACCGCAACAATCCGAAGGCCCTCGTGCTGATGGATGAGGTCAAGCATAACACCGGCCGGAAGGAGGTCGAGCAGAGCCGCCTGAAGAATGCATTTTCCCACCGGAAGATGACGGATGATGATGTGCTGATTCCCCAGGAGGTGAAGCAGGTGTCCCCGTGGATGGTCGTCGGCTACATCTTCGTCGGCGTCATCCTAGCACTTTTCGCATTTTACCTGCTGATCATGCCGGCGAAGACGAAGGCGCTCAATGCGGAGAACAACCGCGAGCTGATTTCCTATACTGAGAAGCTCGATGCCTCGAACCGTGAATATGCGGAGCTGAAGGACTCCTATGATACGCTGGAGTCACAGTACGCCGAGGCAGCTCAGCAGGTTTCACAGTTTGAAAATGCCAATGCCTCCTTCATGGGGCAGTACCAGTCACTGAACGAGATCCGGACAGCGCTTGCGAATGGCGATGTCCTTCAGGCGGCGAAGCTCTATACGGGCCTCGATCAGACTCAGATCAGTGATGCGACGATGCTGCAGCAGCTTCAGAGCATCAAGGTGGAGATGGAGGGCTCGATCTATCAGGAGCTCGCCGACCAGGCGACCAACGCCTGGAACAGCGGAAACCGGGATCAGGCAGCCGAGCTGTATAATTTGAGCCTGGCGATCCGCGAGGAACCGGAAAATATGTATCTCCTCGGACGTCTCTACCAGAACATGGGGAAGACGGATGAAGCGAATACACTGTTTGATAAAATCATCGGTGCTCACCCGGATTCAAATTATGCCGAGCGGGCGAGACAGGCAAGAGGGTACTGATCCATGCTGAATGTTGAGAAGATCCGCCTCATGACCCAGCTTTCGATTTATGACCGGAAAGAGGGGAAGGCGATACGGGATGTAAGCAGATATTTCAAGGGAGACTACCTCTCCCGGAGGATGTTTATGGCACTCGTGCACTACACACTGTGCTTTATTCTGGTGTCTATGCTGCTGATGTTGATCAATCTCGAAGAGCTTCTGATGCATCTGAACATCCCGTTTATCGTGGCCGCGGTCCGGGTACTGCTTTTTATTTATGTGCTCGGATTCGTGGGAATGATGGCGTTTTCCTATGTGCGCTATGCACGGGCCTATGATGATCTTCATCGGAAGAGTCTCTACTATATGGCGAAGCTCGACAAGCTACTGCAGCTCGAGGAGGCACCGGATACGAAGCTCGATATCGAGAGCGCCGGCTCTGAGTTCTATAAGGAAAAGAGCGGGAAGATCCGCATCATGGAGGATACTTCAGAGCATCAGGCGAAGCGGACGAAGACACCACCGGACGGAAGGAGCAGCGCGACCCCAACGCAGGAACAGGTAGAAGCTCAGCACACGTTGCGAAAGAACACGGTGCAAGCTGCGGTCCGAGAGGAAGAGGAGTGGCTGGATGATCCGATCGAACCAGAGAACGGCTGGCTGGATGATCCGGTCGAGCCGGAAGGCGGCTGGCTGGACGGTGAAGACGATACTGTAAACACAGGCGATGAGAACGGCTGGCTGGACGATCCGGTCGAGTCGAAGAAGCGCAGTGACACGGGCAGCCCATCCGCGGATGGTATACAGCTCATGGATTTCAGAAAACATCACGAGGAAGAGAAACGATGACACAGCTGGTCGATATGAAGGATGAATTACAGAAGTTTTACATCAAAAATGAATACTGGCTCACACCTGTACTGAAGGCGCTGACCGCGTTCGTATGCTTTTTCATGATCCGGCTTCGCATAGGCTCCGACAGCATGTTCGGCAGTCTGCTGATTGCGATCGCCGCTGCCGCGCTGTGCTCGTTCCTTCCATGGACCGCCGTCACGGTCATGTCGGCAGTCTTCGTACTGGGCAATGCCTATGGCACATCGATGGAGCTTGCCCTCATGGCCGCCTTCATCCTCCTGCTGATGGCACTCGCACAGTCTGCGTTCCGTGCAGGTCATGCGATTCTGATCGTTCTGGTACCGCTGCTGTTTTATCTTCATGTACCGTATGTACTTCCGATCATCGCGGGACTCAGTCTCGGATTGATATCCATCGTACCGGTATCCATCGGTGTGATGATGTATTATTTCATCGAGTATATCTCGGAGAATGCATCCGAGCTCAGTGTATCGACGAAGGATCCGATGGAGATGGCGAGCCAGTATGCCGCCATCTTTCAGGGCTACTTCCAGAACCGCACGATGATCGTGTCCATCCTGGCCTTCGCCATCTGCATCGTGCTGGTATTTATCCTTCACCAGATGGTATTTTCGTATAACTGGGGTGTGGCGGTCATCGTCGGACTCCTCTCGATCCTGGTGGTCTCTGCCATCGGATCCGCACGCCTCGGAGCCTCCTTTTCCTTCGGCGCGGCACTGATCGGCGTGATTCTTTCCGGCATCCTCGCCTTCCTGTATGCGCTCGCCTTTCATGGCGCAGACTATAAGGGGACGGAGCGACTTCGCTTCGAGGATGACGATTACTTCTATTTCGTAAAGGCGATTCCGAAGCTGAAATCAGGAAATGAGGCATAAATCGAATGACAGGAATGATTGAAAAAATGAAAAGCTGGGTGAGCCTCCTGCCACCGATCGGCTATACCAACATCCTCGAGATCATCATACTCGCGGTGCTCGTATATGAGATCCTTCTCTGGATCAAAAATACGAGAGCCTGGGAGCTGCTCAAGGGTCTGCTGGTCATCGCCGCCTTCATCACTGCAGCGGCGATCCTACATCTCACGACCATCATGTGGCTGATCGAACGGATCTCGACGGCGGCCATCATCGCGACCGTCGTCATCTTCCAGCCGGAGCTCCGAAAAGCGCTGGAGCAGCTCGGCAGCCGGAACTTCATCGCCAATCTGATTCCGGATGACGGGATCGATGACGCCAGTGCGACGACGATCAACGAAATCATCCGCGCGACCTTCGAGATGGCGAAGAAGAAGACCGGAGCACTCATCGTGATCCAGCAGAATCAGCCGCTGAAGGAAATCGAAGAAACTGGTATCCGTATCAACGGTATCGTGTCGGCTGCACTGCTGATCAACATCTTCGAGAAGAACACACCGCTGCATGATGGTGCGGTCACGATCGTCGGCGACAAGGTTACGGCCGCGACCTGCTATCTGCCGCTGTCCGATACCGATATCTCGAAGGACTTCGGTACACGTCATCGTGCTGCGCTCGGCATGTCTGAGACGAGTGATGCCGTGACGATCGTGGTCTCGGAGGAGACCGGTCGTGTGTCGGTCGCTGCAAACGGGAAGCTCTGCCGTGCACAGGATGCTGAAGCTCTGCGCTCGATGCTTCCGACGAGAGAGCAGAAGGAGATGGATAAGAATACACGCTTCCGTATCTTCCGTAATACACGAAAGGAAGGAAAAGCATGATGAAACATTTCTTTACGGAAAATCTGCCGCTCAAGGTGCTGAGTCTCCTGATTGCGTTGCTCCTCTGGCTGCTGGTGGTCAATGTCTCGCATCCGGAGGTGACGGATACGAAAACGGTGCCGCTCGAGGTCGAGAATCAGTCGGCCTTTGCGGCGCAGAATAAATCCTGGGAAATCGACCGCACGAGCGTGACCATCAGCTACAGTGTCCGCACGAACAGCCGCTCCCTCATCAGTGCGTCGGATTTTCATGCCTACGTGGATCTGAAGGATTACAGCATCACCGGAGCCGTCCCGATCTATGTGGATGTACTGAATGACAAGGATGAGCTGATCGGAGATGTGACGGTGCGTCCGACGGTCACCCGGGTCATCATCGAGGACATCCAGGAAAAGAAATTTGAAATCAAAAATACCGTACATGGTACACCGAAGAGCGGCTACAAGGTCGCGAATGTGATCGTCAGTCCGGAATATGTCTATCTGAGTGGTCCGGAATCTGAAATCGGCCGCGTGTCCAGTGTCGGAATCGATGTGAATGTAGAGGGCATCGCACAGAATGAGGATGGGGTTGCGGAGCTCATATACTATGACGCAAATGGAAATCAGCTCTATGACCTGAAGAACGTCAGTGCGTCGACAAGCTCGATCCACTATGCTGTGACCCTGTATAAGGAGAAGTCCATCAACCTTCTGTCCAGTGTCAGAGGCACACCGGCCGCGGGGTATCAGTATGAGTCGACCGCGGTTTCACCGGCGACCGTGAAGCTGGCGGCGTCGACCTACATCATCGATGGCATGACGGTTTTCGAGCTTCCGAAGATCGATATCAGTGGTGCCAGTGAAACGAAGACCGTCACCTTTAATCTGGCAGACTATCTTCCGGCCGGTGTCATGCTGGCGGAGGATCAGGACGCCGAGGTCAATGTGACGGTCCGCATCGAAAAGATACCGGAGACAGAGGAGACGTCGACCGACAGCGATGAAACCGCTGCGACGACGGCGCTCATCTCCGGATCACAGAGTGCGCACAGCAGTGAGAGTACGGCGGCAGAAACGAAGCTGCCGGAGAGCAGTGCCCAGGACGGAGATACCGAGCCGGAGGTGACGGGCGCTTCGCATGAGTCGGGCAGTACACATGAAGAAACACTGCTCAGCCAGTCCGGACACTGATCGGAGAATGCATAAATTTCATGAAAACAGAATGGTTTAAACTTGGTATCTATACAGCAGCGTATGTCATGAGCTTCGTGCTGGGAGAGGCGGGTCTTTCCGCCCCTTCCGGTCTTTGCCTGATCTTCGCTGCTGCTTTTTTATATCTTTCAGAGTACAGGAGGACGGCGTCGCTCATGAATCTTCGGGGCCTGCTCGCCCTTGGTCTCCTCGGCGGGGAAGGCATCGCCCGTTTTCAGCTGAGCCGGCTGAGCACCGACTGGACGCTGGAAACCTGGCTTTCGTTCTATCTTTTTTATCTGATTTTTGATCTCTCGGCACAGCTCGCTGATCATGCAGGAGCCATCCGATCCGCCCGATCTGGAGACGATGCGGATCGTAGTGCATCCTGCAGCGTGGTACCGGATCCGCGGGCGTCCACAGCTTCTATAGACATCCGGGATGTCGGTGGGGTGCCCGGTCGCTCTGCGACAGGAGAGAGCGCAGGAGCGGATCTTCGTTTCTTTCGGTATGCGATCCTTGGTCTCCTCGGTATTTCCTGGGCGGCGTTTCTTTTTGAGGCCCGGCGGCTCGGCTTCGTACCGCTCTTTACGGTCGATACGCCACATGCCTACAGCTACTTCCATGTAAAGGGCGTGCACTACTTTACGACGCTGGCTGTGCTTACCCCGGCGGTCTCGATGCTGTATCTCGCTGCGCTGCGTACACACGGACTTCGACCGGATGTGCTGGCGCTCCTCGGACTGCTGCTTCCGATCATCCTGACGATTCTGATGGTGTCCCGTTTTCAGTTTATGATTTCGGTGATTCTGGCTGTCTTCGTGGCGCTTCTTTCCGGACGTCGTTATAAGCTCTGGCAGCTTCTGCTGCTCCTCGTGCTGATGATCGCTGCGTATGTGTTCATCACGATCGAGCGGGCCCATTCCGTCGAGTACCTGAACGGTATCTTCGAGATGAAGGATCCCTCGACCCCGATCTTCATCACCCAGCCGTACATGTACATCGCAAACAATTATGATAATTTTAATGTCATGACCCGTGAACTGACGATGCACGCACATGGACTCCGCATGCTCTATCCGTTTGTGACGCTGAGCGGGCTCAAGTTCTTCGTACCGTCGCTGGCGCAGGGCTTTCCGCTCTTCGTGACGAAGGAGGAGCTGACGACGGTCACGATGCTCTACGATGCATGGTATGACTTCGGACTTGCGGGCATCGTCCTGTTCGCCGTCGTGCTCGGCCTCGTTTCGGGTGCGGTGGCACATGCGCACCGGAAGGATCAGAATCCATTCTCGGCGCTGCTGTATGCGCAGCTCGCTTTTTATTATCTGGTTTCGTTTTTTACCACCTGGTTCAGCAATCCGGCGACCTGGTTCTATCTCGGCGTCAGCTTCCTGCTGTACCTTGGCTATGCAGGATATACGCGAAAAAGGAGAAGTGAATGAAGCGTTATACGCAGCTGATCTTAAATATCCTGGTACCGATCCTGATGATTGCAGCGGTCGTCATCTTCGTTCCGAAACTGGTCATCTTTTTTATTCCGTTTATCATCGGCGCCGTCATCGCATGGATCGCCAATCCGCTGATTCGTCTTTTGAATACGAAGACGAAGCTGATGGAGCGGCAGCACGCGTCGGTTGTCATCATTATCCTGATGCTCGTTCTGATCGGTGGTATCCTGTACCTCGCCATCAGCGTCGCTGTCCGTTTCTGCGTCGGCTTCGCAGAGGATCTGCCGGATATGGTGCGGGGCCTCGCACAACTTCTCAGGGAGTTTCTGCTTACCCATCAGAGCCTGCTGCAGCACCTGTCGCTGAATCTGCCGGGGACGGGAGCGGATGGATCTGCGGTCATACTGGATCTCAATAAGCTGAACAGCAGCATCGAGGAATCGCTACTCGACTTCGTAACGAATTTCTCTGCACCGATCGCCAATGTCTCCATCGGTGCGGTGCGCTCGATTCCGAATGTTCTCGTGTATTCGGTCGTAACGATTTTTTCTGCGTACTGCTTCTGTAAGGATGGCGAACGCTATGTCGAGCGCGTGAAGGCGTGGATTCCGAAGGAGCTGTTCCGCTACTATGAGCTGCTGAAGGCAGACATACGAAGGATCATTCAGGGCTGGCTGCTGGCACAGTTTAAGATCATGTTTGTCGTCTTCCTCGTGCTGACGATCGGCTTCCTCCTGCTGCGTGTGCGCTATGCACTTCCGCTTGCTGCATTGACCGCTTTTCTGGACTTCCTGCCGATGTTCGGTGTCGGCTTCATCATGTGGCCATGGATCGTGCTCGACCTCTTCAGCGGGAATCTGGTGCAGGCGCTCTGGCTCGTCGTGATCTATGTCGCGACCCAGATCGTGCGCCAGTTCATGCAGCCGAAGATCATGGGGGATACGATGGGACTCTCCCCGTTCCTGACGATTCTGTTCATGTACCTCGGTTACCGCTTCTATGGCTTCGTCGGGCTGATTTTCGCGGTTCCGGTCGGTATGCTCGTGATGTGCTTTTACCGCTATGGTGCCTTCAAGAAGATGACGGCCTCGATCCAGGCACTCTATCGGGACCTGATCTCCTTCCTGTAAATGTATCTACGGGCACGCGTGTGCAGCGATTTATTCACGGAAAGCATGACAGGAGTTTCACAGGCAGATCGCGGGATTCATGCACGCTTCCCGGCGAATACATTGACAAATCAGATGGTACGAAATATAATTCTTAAAAATTAAATATTTTTTTATAGTTATTTTAGAAGGAGATAATCAAATGGAGAAGAAGACAAAGGCTACAGAAGTAAAGAAGGATGCAGCTCTGAAGGAGTCTTTCGCTGAGATCAAGAAGGCTGTAGCAGAGACTGCGAAGGCTGCTGAGAAGAAGGCCGCTCCTGCAAAGGAAGCAGTTAAGGAAGAGGCTCCGAAGAAGGAAGTCGCTCCGAAGAAGACCGCTCCAGTAAAGAAGACAGCTCCAGCGAAGAAGACAGAAGAGAAGAAGCCGGCAGAGAAGAAGACCGCTCCGGCGAAGACAGAAGTGAAGACCGCTGTTACATTACAGATCGATGGTCAGGATTTTGATCCTGCAAAGGTGATCGCAGACGCTCAGAAGGCGGCGGAGAAGATCAAGAAGGATGTCAAGGATGTACATGTTTACATCAATGTAAACGATAAGGCTGCTTACTTCACCGTAGATGGTGAGGGTAAGCCGGAGTACAGAGTAAACCTGTAATTCAGCATTTCGATCATAGAGAACGATTCATCGAAAGGTGAATCGTTCTTTTTATATACATCGGGCGCGGATATGATAAAATACGAGCGGTGCAACAGGCTGTGATCACAGGAAAGAATCATAAGTAAGAGGTGAATATGAAGCAATTACCGGCGGAGTTCTGTACCCGCATGAAAGCCCTTCTTTCCGAGGGGGAATATGACGCATTTCTCGAGAGCTTCGAAAAGCCGCCCATACGGGGGCTGAGGCTGAATCTTCATAAGCTGATGGAGCTCGAGGAGAGCGGGAATCCGGAGGCGATCCGCTACGCGAAGCTCGTCGCGGACTGGCATCTCGAGCCCATGCCGGAGAGCAGCAGGATCTCCTTTCATGGACAGACGATGTATGCGTCCTTCTATCTCGACGACCCTTATCTCGCGTCCATCGGTATCCGTCCGGGAAAGCATCCCTATCATGAGGCCGGACTCTACTATATCCAGGGACCGGAGGCGATGCAGGTCGTACAGCATATGCAGATCCGTCCCTTTGACCGGGTGATCGACCTCTGTGCGAGCCCGGGCGGGAAATCAACCCAGGCTGTGGATCTGCTGTCGGGTGATGCCGGCGGCTTCCTGATTTCCAATGAATATGTCGCCCTGCGCGCCCGGACACTGAGCTCAAACATCGAACGTATGGGCATACGGAATGCGGCCGTTCTGAACGAGGATACAGGGAAGATCGCGGATCATTTTCCGGAGTTTTTCACGAGGGTCCTTGTCGATGCACCGTGCTCCGGGGAAGGCATGTTCCGGAAGGATGAGACGGCGATTGCAGAGTGGTCGCCGGAGAATGTCCGTATGTGCGCGGAACGTCAGCGGGAGATCACGGCCAATGCATATCGTATGCTGGCGCCGGGTGGTATCCTCGCCTACAGCACCTGTACCTTTGAAAAGGAAGAGGATGAGGATATACGGGATTATCTTCTCACCTCCTTCCCTGAGCTCACACTCCTCTATGAGAAGCGTGTCTGGCCGCAGCGGGAGCCGGGAGAGGGACACTATATGGCGATCTTCCGGAAGGCCGGCAGCGATCCGCTGGCCGCGCTGGAAGAGCGCTATGGGTTGACGGTTTCCGAACCGGATCGTCCACTCGAGGAGAAGGATTACAAAAAGCAGCAGGTGAAGGATCAGGGATATCTCGTGTCATCGATGCTGCCTGAGCTTCGCGGACTGCGCTGTCTCCGTGTCGGCATCCAGTCGGAAACGTGTCTGAAAAACCGAACAGAGCCGGCGCATGCGCTGAGCCATGTACTGAATCCGGCAGATGCCGCAGCGTTTCAGCAGTTTAAGCTCCAGTGCTGCAGCTACCCGGCGACAGATCCTCGCATCGACCAGTATCTCCGCGGGCTGCAGATTACGGCACCGGAGGGCGTCAGCGGGAAGGGCTGGTGCGTCGTCTGTGCCGACGGCGTTGCCCTCGGGCTCGGGAAGCTCGTAAACGGACAGGTGAAGAATCATTTCCCGAAGGGGCTTCGCTTCGTCTGAAGCAGACACAGCAAGAGGAAACGGAACCGGCATCATGGTGCATTCACTGCTTGTTGCCTGTGATGAAAAACAGAACAGTAAAGCCACTGAAAATGAAAATAAATTTCATTTTAATGCGTCAAAAATCTGCACCTATTTTTGCGGAAAAGACAACATTGTATAATGAAACCCTTATAAACCCTATATTGTCGGGCTTATGATGTCAGCATTATACCTGATATTGCTTTCACAAAGATTGAAAAAAGCACCCATTTCGGGTTGAATTATAAATGGGCTTCATATACAATATAGACGTCATAAACCGGGGATTTTTTCCCTTTGTTTAGATATGAAATGGAGGATAAAAAATGGATAATCAGTCAACATCATCCGCTCTGACGAGAATTCAGTCACTGCTCGATGAATTCAGCTTCGTTGAAGTTGGCCGTCTTGTGGAAGCAAGATCAACAGACTTTAACATGGCTGAGAAGAAGGCACCATCTGACGGTGTTGTTACCGGTTATGGAACCATCGACGGCAACCTCGTGTATGTATATGCACAGGACGCAGCCGTTCTCGGCGGTTCCATCGGTGAGATGCACGCGAGAAAGATCGCCGGCATCTATTCTATGGCCATGAAGAATCAGGCTCCGGTCATCGCTCTTCTCGATTGCACCGGCGTACGCCTCGAGGAGGCAAACGATGCACTTTTCGGTCTCGGCCGCATCTACAAGAAGCAGACCCTAGCCAGCGGTCAGATCCCACAGATCACCGCCATCTTCGGCAACTGTGGCGGCGGACTCACCGTTCTTGCCGGTCTTTCCGATTACGTTCTGATGGCAGAGGGCGCAAAGGCATATGTCAATGCTCCGGATGCCGTTCTTGGTAACAAGGATGACGCGATCGCAAAGGCTGCAAAGCGCGAGGAGTATGGCCTCGTAGACTTCGATGGCACAGAGGATGAGGTTTTCGCTCAGATCCGTAAGGTCGTTTCCGTACTTCCGGGCAACTGTGAGGACGGCGGTGTACTCGACGAGTGCATCGATGACCTGAACCGTGCCGTAACCGGCTTCGATACCCTGTCTGCTGACGAGGCTGTACAGCAGCTCGCAGATAATGGTGTATTTATCGAGACCAAGAAGGGCTATTCCCATGATGTTGTAACCGGCTTTGCTCAGATCGGCGGCGAGACCGTTGCCATCGTAGCAAACAAGGAGCAGGCGCTTACATGGAAGGGTGCAGAGAAGGCTGCCAAGCTGGTTACCTTCGCAAATGCATATGATCTTCCGGTGATCAGCGTGGTTGATGTGACTTCCTATAAGAACACAGAGTGCACAGAGAGCCATATGCCGACCTCTGCGGCCAAGCTTGCATATGCATATGCAAATGCAGACGTTCCGATGATCACGGTCGTAAAGAACGCACTCGGTACCGCAGGTCTCAGCTTCGGTGCAAAGGCACTCGGCGCTGACGTGGTTTATGCATTTAACAGCTCAAAGATCGGTGTTATGGACGCTGCACAGGCTGCCAAGGTGGTCGCTGACGGCGATGCAGAGGCAGAGAAGAAGTTCGCTTCCGAGAATACGGCACTCGCTGCTGCAAAGCGCGGCTATGTCGATGAGATCATCGCTCCGGAGGAGACTAGACAGAGAATCGCAGCTGCACTTCAGATGCTCGGCTATAAGAGCGTATACAGACCTGACAAGAAGAGTGGCACCGTTTAATGAGAGGAGACAGAATGAAACAGTGGTTTAGAAAAGCTGCGCTCTGTTTTGCTCTTGCACTTTCCGTTCTGACACTTGCAGCTTGCGGAAACTCATCGAAGGACACGGTTGAGCCGATCGACCCATCCGTAAAGTCCGCACTTGAGGAGCAGGCAAAGCAGTATGCAGAGCAGAGCATCTATGCTCTGAGCGATGCTGAGATCCAGTCTCAGATCCAGTCCGCATACAAGACAAAGGATGAAATCACCTACAACGGCCTTACCAATTATCTCAATGATAAGGATCGTCTCGGTGCCTTCGTCAGTGTAGACGATGCAGTTGCATCCAAGACAGAAGATGGCTATTCCATCGAAATTAATTCAACATTTGAGAAGAGAACCCTGAAGCTTACCCTCGGTCTCAATGAGCTGACCGGTAAGACGACGGAGATGACCTTCGAGCCGCACTACTCACTCGCTGAGCAGATGGAAGATGCAGGCGCGAACCTTCTCGTCGGTATGGGTACCGTATTTGTAGTTCTCATCTTCATCGCCTGGGTGATCTCCCTGTTCAAGTACATCAGTGTATTTGAGAAGAAGATGAAGGGCCAGAAGGCACCGGCGGAGGCTCCAAAGGCTGCCGCACCGGCACCGAAGGCCGCAGCTCCGGCTCCGGCTGCAAAGCAGGACGATGTGATGCAGGCGGTCATCGCCGCAGCGATCGCCGCGTATGAGGCAGATACCGCAGGCGCGCAGAGTGAGAACGGCTTCGTACCGGGACCGACACTTCAGAATGGTCTCTTCGTACGTCCGCTTCGTTCACGCAGCTTCGCACCAGCCGCTTCCGAAGCCTCAGCTTCCGCACCGGTTGTCACTTCCGTGGCTCCAGCGGCTGCACCAGTCGCAGCTCCGGCTCCGGCCGCAGCACCTGCAGGCGCACAGGGCTCCGTAAAGGTGGAGTCCCCGATGCCAGGTAAGATCCTCGCTGTAAAGAAGAGTGTCGGCGACACAGTGAAGAGCGGTGACGTCATCCTCATCCTCGAGGCGATGAAGATGGAAAACGAAATCGTGGCTCCACAGGATGGTACCGTAGCATCGATCAATGTTTCCGTCGGTGACTCCGTAGAGTCCGGCGCAACACTTGCAACATTAAACTGAGATGGGCGATAGCCCTTTAGAATTCGAGAGGTATTAAGATGAAGAAATATACTATTACCGTAAATGGCGTCGCTTATGACGTAACCGTAGAAGAGGGTGGCAGCGTAGCATCTGCACCGAAGGCAGCTGCTCCTGCAGCAGCACCAGCAGCCGCTCCGGCTCCAGCCGCAGCACCTGCAGGCGCACAGGGCTCCGTAAAGGTGGAGTCCCCGATGCCAGGTAAGATCCTCGCTGTTAAGAAGAACGTCGGCGATGCTGTAAAGAGCGGTGACGTGATTCTCGTACTTGAGGCCATGAAGATGGAGAACGATATCGTAGCACCTCAGGATGGCACCGTAGCTTCCATCAACGTTTCTGTTGGTGATTCAGTAGAGTCAGGTGCAACCCTTGCAACTCTGAACTGATTTCGATCAGATCGTGTCAAGTGTTGATTTGATTTTGCTGTACTGGAGGTTATAAAAACATATGAATATATTAGAAACCTTAACAAACCTGCTCCAGCAGACAGCATTCGTAAGCATGACATGGGGAAATGTGCTGATGATCATCGTTGCATTCGTTTTCCTGTATCTTGCCATCGCCAAGGGCTTCGAGCCACTTCTTCTGGTTCCGATCGCCTTCGGTATGCTGCTCGTAAATATCTATCCGGACATCATGCTGAGCCCGGAGGATTCCATCAATGGAACAGGCGGACTGCTTTGGTACTTCTTCCATCTGGATGAGTGGACGATTCTTCCGTCCCTGATCTTCATGGGTGTAGGCGCACAGACCGACTTCTCCCCGCTGATTGCAAACCCGATCACCTTCCTGCTCGGTGCTGCTGCACAGTTTGGTATTTATGCCGCTTATTTCATGGCCATCTTCATGGGCTTCAACGGAGCCGCTGCGGCAGCCATCTCCATCATCGGTGGAGCCGATGGACCTACCTCCATCTTCCTGTGCAACAAGCTCGGACAGACCTCGCTGCTCGGACCGATCGCCGTTGCGGCATATTCCTATATGTCCCTCGTTCCGATCATTCAGCCGCCGATCATGAAGGCCCTGACCACCGAGGAGGAGAGAAAGACCAGAATGCCACAGCTTCGTCCAGTATCGAAGCTTGAGCGTATTCTCTTCCCGATCATCGTTACGACCATCGTATGTATCCTTCTTCCGACCACAGCTCCTCTCGTAGGTATGCTGATGCTCGGTAACCTGTTCAAGGAGTCCGGTGTCGTAAAGCAGCTTACAGAGACCGCTTCGAACGCGATGATGTACATCGTCGTTATCATGCTCGGTACTTCTGTCGGCGGTGCGACTTCCGCGGAGGCATTCCTGAATCTCGATACCCTGAAGATCGTTGCACTCGGTCTGATTGCCTTCGCATTCGGTACCGCTGCCGGTGTTGTGCTCGGTAAGATCATGTATGTCGTTTCCGGTCATAAGATCAACCCGCTCATCGGCTCTGCCGGTGTATCTGCCGTTCCGATGGCAGCGCGTGTATCCCAGAAGGTGGCTTCTGAGGCGGATCCTACAAACTTCCTGCTCATGCAGGCCATGGGCCCGAACGTAGCAGGTGTTATCGGTACTGCTGTAGCAGCCGGTACCTTCATGGCTGTTTACGGCGTGAAGTAATGAAAGAGGAGATAAAATGGCTAAAGTAAAAATCACTGAGACTGTGCTGCGTGATGCACACCAGTCATTAATTGCAACTCGTATGCCGAGCTCCGAGATGGAGCCGATTCTGGACACCATGGATCAGATCGGTTACAACGCCGTAGAGTGCTGGGGCGGTGCGACCTTCGATTCCTGCCTTCGTTTCCTGAAGGAGGATCCATGGGAGAGACTTCGTATGCTTCGTAAGCACTTCAAGAACACGAAGCTCCAGATGCTTTTCAGAGGCCAGAACATCCTCGGCTACAATCACTATGCAGATGATGTCGTAGAGAACTTCGTGGAGCGTTCCATCGCAAACGGTATCGATATCATCCGTATCTTCGACTGCTTAAACGATATTCGTAACCTTGAGACCGCTGTAAAGGCAACCAAGAAGGAGGGCGGTCACGCTCAGATCGCACTCTGCTATACTCTGGGTGATGCGTATACCCTCGAGTACTGGGAGAACCTGGCACGTGATGTTGAGTCCCTCGGCGCAGATTCCCTCTGCATCAAGGATATGGCAGGCCTTCTGCTTCCGCAGGCAGGCTATGACCTCGTGAAGGCCCTCAAGAAGGGAACCTCCCTTCCGATCGAGATCCACACCCACTACACCTCCGGTATGGCTTCCATGACCTACCTGAAGTGCGTAGAGGCGGGTGCAGATATCATCGATACCGCGTCCACTCCGTTCGCGCTCGGTACATCTCAGCCGTCTACAGATGTTATGGTCAAGGCACTTGAGGGTACAGAGTATGACACGGGTATCGATGTAAACAAGCTCATCGAGGTTTCCAAGTACTTCGAACCGTATCGTGAGGAGTGCCTGAAGTCTGGTCTTATGTCCACGAAGGTGCTCGGCGTTAATGTCAACACCCTTCGTTATCAGGTTCCGGGCGGTATGCTCAGTAACCTCATCTCTCAGCTTGACAAGGCTGGCCAGATCGATAAGCTGAACGCTGTTCTCGAGGAAGTTCCGAGAGTTCGTAAGGACTTCGGTGAGCCACCTCTCGTAACCCCGTCTTCTCAGATCGTGGGTACACAGGCGGTGATGAACGTCCTGACCGGCGAGCGCTATAAGATGATTCCGAAGGAGTCCCATAAGCTCGTTGCCGGTGAGTTCGGCCGTACCGTTAAGCCGATGGATCCGGAGATGATGAAGAAGGTTCTGAAGCCGGGCGAGACCCAGATGACCGACCGTCCTGCAGATCATATCGCTCCGCAGATGGCTCAGTTCATCGAGGAGACCAAGAAGCTCGTGAAGAACCCGACACCGGAGGACGTACTTGATTATGCGCTGTTCCCGGCTGTAGCGAAGGATTTCTTTGCTTACCGTGACGCACAGCAGACCGGCTTCGCCGCAACAGCTGGTGACAAGGAGAACAAGGCGTATCCAGTTTAATCTGAACTGATTTATCCTTTCCATATCGAAGCCCCGGACCGAAAGGTCCGGGGCTTCTTTGGCTATTGTTCTGACGGCGGGGCCCGAAACGCTTACGAATCCCTACGGCGGCCGGGCAGATTTCCTGACAAATTCTTTACGAAAACTGATCTCTTATATTAATAATTCGTTTTGCGATTGAAGCATGCTGCGGAAATCGATATACTGTAGAAGTGGTTTTGGGCGTTTTCGTCCGTTTTTCGATCGCCTCGAAGCACGCGGCTGGATCGAAAAGCCTGGAAGTGATGCCTGCGCGCGGACAGAAGAACATCCGCCTACCACTTCTTTTTACGTAATCTATAGTAATGGAGCATATATTCATGAAAAAACATAAAACGAAATCCCTTCAGCACAGCGTCGGTACAGCACTGCTTTCGCTCTGCCTCCTGCTGACACCGACCGGAACCGTGCTGAATGCACTTCCTTCTGCCTATGCGGCACAGGCGGCGGTCATCCGCGGGACGAACGTCAATGTCCGCGCGTCCGCCAGTACCTCGAGCCAGCTCGTGACCTCCCTCGGAAACAACACCGCGGTCTCGATTCTGAATCAGACGACAGGCAGTGATGGAAAGGTCTGGTATCAGATTTCAGCCGGCGGAGTGACCGGCTACGTTCGTTCGGATCTCGTGTCTACGCAGAGCGTGGCCTATACCACGGATGCAAATTTCGAGGCTTACCTCGCACAGCAGGGCTTCCCGGAAAGCTACAAGGCTGGACTTCGGACGCTGCATGCACAGCATCCGACCTGGATTTTCAATGCCGTACAGACCGGCCTTGACTGGAATACCGCCGTCGCTTCTGAGCTGCAGGGCACCTCGAGTCTGGTCGAAACCGGATCGAAATCCTCCTGGAAGTCGACCGATGCCGGTAAGTTTGACTGGACGAGCTCGACCTGGCCTGGCTTCGATGGCGCGACCTGGGTCGCCGCATCGCAGGAAATCGTCGCCTATTTTATGGATCCACGCAACTTCCTGGATGACAGCTATGTCTTCCAGTTTGCGGTGCATGATTACGATCCACAGCTTCAGACGATCGATGGCCTTCGCTCCATGCTGAAGGGTACCTTTCTGGATGGACAGGTCGCGATCGATGCCTCGAGTCCGCTCTATGCGGCGGCGGTCGCAGCCCAGGGACTGAGTGCGTCCACGAACGCGGTGAGTGGCCAGACGGTGACGGACGCCAGCATTGGCACGACGACTCAGACGGGCAGCGGAGAGTCCCTGCTCGGCTATGAGGGACCGGGGGCCGTCAGCGGAACGACGACGATCAGTGCGGCGAATGTGCTCGAGGGCACGGATTCGATGTCGACGAGCGTGATGCCGGGCACCAGCGGTCCGGGCATGGGGAACGCCGCGATGGGGACGACGAACGCGACGAACATGATGGGCGGCGCGGTGACCGTTTCCTATGCCGATATCATCATGGAGGCAGCGGAGCAGTCGAAGGTGAGTCCGTACATGCTCGCAGCGATGATCCTCCAGGAGCAGGGCAGTAAGGGTACGTCCGGCTCGATCTCCGGAGCGACCGGCTACTATAATTATTTCAATGTCGGTGCCTATGCGGCGAACGGTATGACGGCGGTCGAGCGCGGCCTCTGGTATGCTGCACAGTCCGGCAGCTATAACCGTCCGTGGAATACACCGGAGAAGGCCATCGTGGGTGGTGCGCTGTTCTATGCACAGAACTACCTCGCGGCCGGACAGAATACGCTGTATCTCAAGCGCTTCAACGTCCAGGGCTCCAATATGTTTAAGCACCAGTACATGACGAACACCGCCGGTGCCGCCGAGGAGGGCAAGAGCCTCGGGAAGGCCTACAACGACACGATGCGTGCCGGGATCCTCGTCTTCAACATCCCGGTCTATAATGGCATGCCGGAGACCCCGTGTCCGATGCCGACGAAGGATGGCAACCCGAACAACAAGCTGCAGTATCTCGCGGTCGATGGCTTCACCCTGACCCCGAGCTTTAACCTCGATACGACATCCTATACGCTCGTCGTCGATCCGTCCGTGCAGATGGTCAATGTCTCTGCCGCGGCTTATCACAGCGCTGCGCAGATCAGTGGTGCCGGACAGATCCTGCTGGATACGCCGACGAAGGTCGTGACGATCACCGTGACCGCACAGAACGGGGATCAGCGGAACTATCAGATCACCATCAGCCAGTCCGCAGGCGGACAGCTCGGAAACACGATGCAGATGGGCATGACAGGCAGGAGCGCTGTCAGCCTCCAGACGGGTGTGTCGATGCCGGGGATGACGACGACCGTTACGGATGCACAGACGCCGGTGGTCGGCGTGAGCCCGACCGGAACTGTCGTGACGGATGTGGTTGCGGGAACAAACGGCCCGATGTAAAATAAAACCATGCGGTAAGCAGCTGGGCAGCGGAGGATGCTGCCCGGCTTCGCCATATGTTCCGTCCGCCGCTGTAAAGGCGGCATGGTCTACGATGATAATCCACTTAAGATAGAGGTACGCATGAAACGTTTTTCATATTTCATAACAACCGTTCTTTTTACACTGCTTTTGTCGATGCAGGCACTTGCGTCGAGCGCGGCCATCACCTTTTCGGACCCGAGCGTTACGGTCGGGTCGGATGTCAATGTCACGATGAAGGTGTCGAGTGGCGAGACGACGCTGGCACGTGCCGATGTGACCCTCGCCTATGATGCGAATCTGCTTGAGTTTGTCAGTGGAACAGACGCGTCGGGAGGCGCCGGCACCGTACGTATCAATGGCGGCACCAATGGCAGCGGCACCGGAACCCTTGAGTATAATCTGAAGTTCCATACCCTGTCTGCAGGCACCGCTACCCTGACGATTCAGAATTACAACATCTACGATGCCGATGAGAGCTTCGCAGAGCTCGAGCACCAGGGCTCGTCCACCGTGACGATCAGCTCGGCAGCCGCTGCATCGACGAATACACAGCTGTCGTCGCTCGTGGTTTCACCAGGCACCCTGAGCCCGGCATTTTCAGCCGATACGACCAGCTATTCACTGATCGTCGGCACAGAGGTCGATACCCTGGCGATCAATGCGATCCCCGCAGACAGCACCGCCTCCGTTCAGGTGAGTGGCAACGAGCAGTTAAGCATGGGCGAGAATACCGTGACGATCACGGTGACGGCCGCCGATGGTACGAGCCAGGCGGTTTATACACTGGACGTTACGAAGCAGGAGGGTGGACCGAATGTCGGTGATACGACGACCACCACGGCAACGACGAACGAGGGTGTAAAGCTCAGCGCAAAGGATAAGACCATCACCATCATGAATCCGGGCTCCGATGTCGAGATTCCGGAGGGCTTCGCAGAAAGCACGATCGACATCGACGGACATCAGGTGAAGGGCTGGGTATGGAAGCTCGATACCGACCACCAGTACTGCATCGTGTATGGCATGAACGAGTCGGGCGAGCTGAATTTCTACCGCTATGATCTGACGGAGAAGACCATCCAGCGCTATTTCGAGGATCCGGTCGAGCAGCAGCTGAAGGCGGATGCAGAACAGTACCCTGAGCTGGTATCCCGCTATGACGCACTGGTTACTCAGTATAATCATATGTTCATCCTGACCTGTATCCTAGCGGTGGCTGTTCTGGGCCTGCTGGTATTTGTGATCGTACTCGTCACCAGACGTCATGATGGTCAGGGAAGCAGCACGGTTCGACGCATGAATGCGTCTGAAAAGAATCGTGTGAAGCCGGCCTCCATCGAGGATGAGGGTATGGATGCCGTCGGAGCCGAGACTGGCTCACTAGAGGAGACGATACCGCTTCATAAGCTCGGAGAGCTTCCGAAGCGAAGCACGGACCTTCCGGACGACCGTGATACGGAGGAAAGCGAGCTCGATGCAACACGCGTCCTGAAGCCGGAAGACCGTGCTGCGATCGCGGGCAGCGATGCTTCCGAGCGCACGCATGGCCTCGATATCGAGGACCTCGACGACGTCGATGAGCCGACGATCGCACTCCATGATCTCGGTGGCGTGCAGCATGCACCGACGGAGCCGGAGGAGGAGAAGGAGGATCTCGAGCACACGAGAGCCTTCCAGATGCCGAAGGATTCCGGACTGGATATCGAAGATCTTTAAAACATGAGAAGCCTGCAGCTTCGGCTGCAGGCTTTCTTTTGGTCCCCTGCTTGTCTCTTCAAATCAAGATTGATTCAAATCCTGAAATGCACTAGAATATCCTTCATGAAAGGTGGTAAAGCATGAATCAGTTTACGATACAGGCACAGCGTGCGCTGCAGCTCGCGATCGAAGCGGCAGAGGAGCTGGGCCATCAGTACATAGGAACCGAACACATCCTTCTCGGTCTTCGTCGTGAGGGCACGGCGGTGGCCGCGAAGGTACTGCAGTCAAGTGGCATCGATGATCAGAAGATCCTCGATATGATCGCGAAGTTTATCTCTTCGGATACGAAGGTGACGATCCGTGAGCGTGCAGGCTATACGCCATCGGCGAAGCGTCTCATGCAGAATGCGATGCAGGAATCCCTGCGCGCCGGTGCCCGTCTCGTCGGGACAGAGCACATCCTGATCGCGATGCTGAAGGATACAAACTGCGTCGCTTCCCGTATCATCGCGACACTCGGCGCGAACGCACAGCGTATGTACCAGCAGATCATGGCGGTCATCGGGGACGATGTCGTCGTCGATGATCAGAGCCGTCCGCAGGCAGCACAGCAGCCGGTATCGGATACACCGACACTGGATCAGTATGCGCGGGATCTCACGGCGATGGCAGCGGAAGGAAGGCTTGACCCGGTGATCGGCAGGGAGCGGGAGATCATGCGTGTCGTCCAGATCCTGTCCAGACGTACGAAAAACAATCCATGTCTGATCGGTGAGCCGGGTGTCGGCAAGACCGCCGTGGTTGAGGGACTGGCGGAGCGTATCGTCGCCGGTGATGTCCCGGATACCATCCTGCAGAAGCGCGTCATGTCCCTCGATATCTCCAGCATGGTCGCGGGCTCGAAGTACCGCGGTGAGTTTGAGGAGCGCATCAAGCGCGTCATCGCCGAAACCGTGAAGAACGGACAGGTTCTGCTCTTTATCGATGAGCTGCATACCATCATCGGTGCTGGTGGTGCTGAGGGTGCACTCGATGCGGCGAATATCCTGAAGCCGGCCCTGGCCCGTGGTGAGCTCCAGATCATCGGCGCGACGACCCTCGATGAGTACCGCAGGCACATCGAAAAGGATGCAGCCCTCGAACGTCGTTTCCAGCCGGTGACGATCGATGAGCCGAGTGAAGAGGAGAGCTATGCGATCCTGAAGGGCATCGTATCGAAGTACGAGGAGCACCATCAGGTGCTGATCGACGAAGCAGCGCTGAAGGCAGCCGTCACCCTTTCGGTCCGCTATATCAATGACCGTTATCTGCCGGATAAGGCCATCGACCTCATCGATGAGGCGGCGTCGAAAATCCGGATCCTTCACTCCGGCGAACCGGAGAACATAAAGAAGCTCCGTGCGAAGATCGACGCGATGGATGCGGAGAAGGAAGACTGTATCCGCCGTGAGGATTTCGAAGCGGCTTCCCAGATCAAGAAGAAGCAGCTGCGGGAGAAGGCAAAGCTGGAGCGTGCACTTACGAGCTGGCAGTCGGAGAAGGAGGAGCATAAGCTTCACGTCACCGAGGCCGACATCGCACGTGTGGTCTCCGAGTGGACCCGTATCCCGGTAGAGAAGCTCACGGAGGGGGAGGCAGAGCGCCTTATGCGGCTCGAGGAGACGCTGCATAAACGCGTCATCGGACAGACCGAGGCGGTGTCTGCCGTTGCAAAGGCGATCCGTCGCGGACGTGTGGGGCTCAAAGATCCGAAGCGTCCGATCGGCTCCTTCATGTTCCTCGGACCGACCGGCGTCGGTAAGACGGAGCTCAGTAAGGCACTGGCCGAGGCGATGTTCGGCTCCGAGGCGGATCTCATCCGTGTCGACATGTCGGAGTACATGGAGAAGTACAGCGTTTCGAAGATGATCGGATCGCCGCCAGGCTATGTCGGCTACGATGAGGGTGGTCAGCTCAGTGAGAAGGTGCGCCGGAATCCATATTCCGTCATCCTCTTCGACGAGATCGAGAAGGCACATCCGGATGTACTGAACGTGCTTCTTCAGGTGCTCGATGACGGTCACATCACCGATGCCCAGGGCCGGAAGGTTTCCTTTAAGAACACGATCATCATCATGACGTCTAACGCCGGCGCCGAGCAGATCGTGAGCCCGAAGCGACTCGGCTTTGACACCGGTGGGGATGAGAAGGCGAAGAACTACCAGATCATCCGGTCCCGTGTGATGGAAGAAGTGCATCGTCTTTTCCGTCCGGAGTTCCTGAACCGTATCGATGACATCATCGTCTTCCAGCCGATCACGAAGGAGGACCTCCGTGCGATCCTCGACATCATGATGAGGGATATGGTGAAGAACGCACTCGAGGAGCTCAATATCCGGCTTCACCTCGATGCAGACGCAGCGAACCTCCTCATCGAGCGTGGCTACGATCCGAAGTACGGTGCACGTCCGCTGCGCCGGGTGCTTCAGACCGAGCTCGAGGATAAACTTGCAGAGGAGATCCTGAGTGGACACATCGCGAAGAATTGCAGTGTCCGGATCGGCGTCGACAAGGATGGAAAGACCCTGAAGTTCCAGGGCCGCCGTCTCCCGTCCGCCGGCGCTCGTCATGCGAAGAAGGAATCGACGACTGCTTTGAAGGATCAGGCTATGGAAACGCAACCGATCTATGCGACGCAGATCGTGGCAGAACAGGCAGAAAATAAGTAAATCTGTATCATATGCACAGTAACGCACGAACATCCGTATGTCCGTGCGTGCTGTTTATAAGAGGAAATACTATGGCGAAAAGTACATCGCGCTACTTCTGTAAGGAATGTGGCTATGAATCTGCGAAGTGGCTCGGTCAGTGTCCGAGCTGCCGCGCATGGAATACCTTCGTGGAGGAACCGGTCGTAAAAGCATCTCCGGTTTCCGGCTTCAGCCGAAATACTGGTACGCGTCCGCCCCGGCAGCGTCCGGTGCGTGTCGATGAAATCGCCCTCGAAAAGGAGGATCGTATCCCGACCGGTTTCCAGGAGCTCGATCGTGTGCTCGGCGGTGGTATCGTCGTGGGCTCGATGGTACTGCTCGGTGGTGACCCGGGCATCGGAAAATCGACGATCCTGCTCGAAGTATCGCGAAATCTGGCAGCAGACGATGGAAAATCGGTCCTCTATGTCTCCGGTGAGGAGAGCCTCAAGCAGATCAAGCTGCGTGCAGAGCGCATCCGGCCGATCTCCGGAGATCTTCGCTTCATGACGGAAACGAATATCGAGAACATCATCGAGACCATCCGGGAGGAAAAACCGGACTTCGTCGTCATCGACTCGATCCAGACGATGTATACCGAGAGCGTCACGGCGGCCCCGGGCTCGGTCAGTCAGGTGCGTGAGTCGGCTGCGCAGCTGCTGCGCACCGCGAAGGAGTGCGGCATCGCCATCTTCCTCGTCGGTCATGTGACGAAGGACGGGACCGTCGCCGGTCCGAAGATCCTCGAGCATATGGTCGACGTCGTCCTCTTTTTCGAGGGCGAGTCCGGAAGCAGCCTCCGCATCCTGCATGGACAGAAGAACCGTTTCGGTTCGACGAACGAGATCGCGGTGTTCGAGATGGATGGTGCCGGGCTGCATGAGGTGCTGAACCCGTCCGAGCTGCTGCTTTCCGGTCGACCGATCGGCGCCAGCGGTTCGGTCGTCACCTGTGGCATGGAGGGCACGCGTCCGCTGCTGATCGAGATTCAGGGCCTGCTCGTAGCGAGTGCCTTTAATCTGCCACGACGTACGGCGAACGGCATCGATTATAATCGCCTGAATCTGCTGATCGCCATCATCGAAAAGCGGCTGAATCTCGAGATCGGGAAGTACGATGCCTATGTCAATATCACCGGCGGACTGCGTATCGCCGAGCCGTCCATGGACCTCGCCGTCATCATGGCGTTGATTTCTTCTTATATGAATATCGAGATCCCGGAGGATGTGATGATCTTCGGTGAGGTCGGACTGAGCGGCGAGGTACGTGCCGTATCAAACGCCGACCAGCGGATCGAAGAGGCGGCCCGTCTCGGCTTCCATAAGATCGTGCTTCCGGCCTTTCATATGAAGAAGCTACGTCAGCCGAACCTGTCGGCCTGCGAGCTCGTCCCGGTGCGCAGCATCCGGGAAGCGGTAAAAATTCTCAAGAAATAGTGCTTGACTTACAGGTGCAAAATGAGTATTATAAACGAGTCGTCAAAACGACGACTCATACAGGGGTTTCATCCAATGGTAAGATATCGGTCTCCAAAACCGCTCATGGGGGTTCGAATCCCTCAACCCCTGCGAAGGAGAAGGAATCAGACGTTGGTCTGGTTCCTTTTTTTATATGGTCCGCTCGTGTTGTAGCTGCAGTACGAGCGGGTGAACACAGCAGGGATTCTAAACAACGGATGCTTCAGAATCATCATTTCCATCCGGATATCGGATCACCTCTTTACTACGGAGTGTATCATGACGAACAAAGCAGAGCTTTATACGGAAATTCTTCCTGGCATTTATCGTGTGAGCCTTCAAGATATGACGGTTCAGCAGGGCGTAAATCGAGTTCAGATTTTTATCATCAAGGGATCACCGACTGTCCATGACTGTCGTAGCCTGATGATCGACGCGGGCTTCAAGGATCTGGGCTGCTATCAGAAGCTGAAAAAGGCACTGGCGGAGCTGGAGATTCCGATGGATCAGCTGGATCTCTACCTCACACATCGTCACCATGATCACTCCGGTCTCGCCGAGACCTTCGCTGCCGATGGTGTCCAGCTGTTCATGAATCCGGCGGAGGAGCGTCATCCGTACGACTGTCTGTCCTATCGTGTCAGTGGCGACAGCCAGCGTGCACAGACGAAGGTCATGCGATGGGTCGGTATTACGCCGGATCACACGCCGTATGCCTGGGAGAATTTTCTGCGCTTTTCGAAACGGGTAAAGGACCATGGCGAGTGGGCGCTGTCGATCAGCGGCTTCCCATATACGCCGGTGAAGGAAGGGGATGTCTTCTGTTATGGCGACTACCGTTTCCGTAGTATCCAGCTGAAGGGACATACCTATGGGCAGATCGGACTGATCGAGGAAGAGAAGCACATCCTCTTTACCGCGGATCAGCTGATTCACGGTATCTCTCCGATCGTGGTCACGACCTATCCGGATGAACACCTTCTGGAGGGGATGTTCGCATCGCTTCGAAAGATCAAGGAGGAGCATGCCGACTGGACGATCATCCCATCCCATGGTGAGATCATTCAGGATGTCCCTGCAGATGTCGACAGCATCGTCTACAGCTATCTCAATAAGAGCACGGTGGCACTCGAGTATTTAAGAGCCAGGGCGACTGCCTGCCGGACGGAGACATCGGCCGAAGGAAAGCGTGGAAGCGAGCTCAGCCAGGCGAAGGACGAAATCGATGACGGGCATCAGCCGCAGGAGCTGACGGTACGCCAGGTTGCGAAGGCCATCTACCGGATGGAGGACCATCCGGAGGACGAGGAGGTCTTTTTCTCCTATAAGATGCTGATCACGAAAACCTTCAGCCTGCTGGAGTACCTCCATGATGAGGGCTTCGTCCGGCGGATCGACCGGAATGGTGTGCTCTACTGGAGTGCGGTGGAACCGACGGAATAAGAATCTCCGAGAGCGGCAGTTTCAGAACAGTTCAGATACAGAATTGTGTGCACAGCGGTCTCCCGAAAGGGAGGGTGTGCGCACCGACAGGATACCCGGTTCGTCCGGGTGAAGTAAGGAAGGGTATGGCACAGAACAACATCGTTACGATCGAACATCTCAGCAAGGTCTATACCGAGCGGCAGATCTTTCAGGACACAGATTTTTCCATCAACGAGGGCGAGAAGGTCGCGCTGATCGGCGTGAACGGCACTGGCAAGTCGACACTTCTCCGCATCATCGCGGGGCTCGAGGAGCCGGATGAGGGCAGCATGGCGATGCGCCGCGAGCTCGAGATCCGCTTTCTTCCGCAGACGCCGTCTTTCGACCCGGAGGATACCATCCTGGAGGCGATCCTGCATGATAACGAGGGGCACCAGCATGTATGGGACCTGGAGACAGAAGCGAAGAAGTTCCTGTCAAAGCTCGGTGAGAACGACTTCAGCCGGAAGATCAAGGAACTCTCAGGCGGACAGAAGAAGCGTGTGGCGCTCGCGAGTACACTGCTCAGTACCGCCGACCTGCTGATCCTCGACGAGCCGACGAACCATCTCGACGGCGCGATGTCCGAGTGGCTCGAGGAGTACCTGAAGCGCTATAAGGGAACACTGCTGATGGTCACCCATGACCGCTACTTCCTCGATGAGATCTGCGACCGCATCGTCGAGCTCGATCAGGGCAAGCTCTACAGCTATAAGGCGAACTACGCCGGCT
>ERZ1034980.561-NODE-561-length-26440-cov-13.213076_pt1 | contig 26440 bp, 26 predicted proteins | sample MGYA00520622_ERZ1034980 | MGnify/ENA primary metagenome ERZ1034980 (study PRJEB33766, sample SAMN09781791) | gut metagenome | biome: gut microbiome | host: Homo sapiens | place: Madagascar | study: EMG produced TPA metagenomics assembly of the PRJNA485056 data...
ATAACGCTGAAATCGGTTGATATAACTAATCTGGTGGAGTTCGGAATTGATTCTAATCTTCCATGAGCCAGTCATAGATTTCCTGCGGCGTGCCCAAGGCCATCAACTCTTGGTATTTTACCAGAGACACGAGATTTTGATAGATATGGCTCTCCGAAATCTCACGTTTTTCCGCATCTTTATTGACTATCATGACACCATCTGTGATGGTCACAAAGCCTAACTCCTCAAAAATCTGAACCATTTTTACCAAAAGAATATCAGGAATTTTCAAATAGTGACTCAACTCTTTAAGTTTGTAGCGGACATCAAATTCTGGGAATTGATAGATGGTTTTGTAGAGTTTGGCAAATTGCTCGCGCGTGCCGTAACCGGCAAGATAATAAGACTTAGCCATTTGATTTTTGAAATAAATGGCTTGGAAGTGCTGTCCTCTAAAAAGAGATTTGAGATCATTTGGATTTTCAGGAATATCCAATAAGACCACCGCATCTCCCTGCACTTCCTCATCAAGAACAGGCACCCCTTGTGGCAGCTGGTTATTTCGCCCACGAATGTCAAACAGTTGAATACCGTTCACGCGCGCATCTTCTAGCATCAGTTGAAGCGTTGTCGAGCCCTTCCACACATTGACAGACAAGGTGACCGCTAATTCAAGTCCTTGAGCCTGTTGAAATTCTTGGACCTGCGCTCCCATGCCGAAAGCTACTAAATCAAAATCCTCACCAGCTTGGCTAAGTTTTAATTTGAGGTGAGCCCCGTTTTGTCCCATAGTACGGGCTTGTTTGACGGTGAAGTCTTTGAGTAAGAAAACAGGTTTCTTATTGTCCATACCAAACGGTGCTAATTTTTCTAAGCTACGAACAGTTTCTAAACTCAAGTCTGAAAAATGCAATTCGTCATCAATAGTCAATGTTTTTTTCTGACTCATGTCCAAATGATTATTTTCAATGTAATCACTGAGAACTTGAGAGAGAGCTGGCAGCTTGTCAACCTCCAAAGTCATACCAGCAGCTCCGCTATGCCCACCAAAGGCGACGAAAAGGTCGCGGTGGTCATCAAGAGCCTCAAAAATATTGAGAGCCTCGACACTGCGGGCACTACCCTTGGCAAGTCCATTTTCGATGTTGAGCACAATGACTGGTTGACTGATTTGCTCAAGAATGCGTCCTGCGACAATCCCAAGAACACCAGGGTGCCAACCTTCCTTGGCTAAAACCTGTACAGGCTGGTTAGGGTCAACCATGGCGATTGCCTCGTCAAAAATAGTCTGAACAATGGTTTTACGTTCTTCGTTTTTACCGTCAATCATTTTGGCAATGGCTAGCGCTTCTTCATCGTCAAAACCTGTCAAAAGTTCGATGGCTGGGTTTGGATCATCCAGACGCCCCAAGGCATTGAGCTGAGGAGCAATTTTGAAGCCAATCGTTTCTTCATTCAAACTATCTGGATCAATGTCAGACACTTTCATCAATTCTTGCAAACCGATGCGTTCTGTGTCTTTGAGAATCTGCAAGCCAACTCTGACCATGATACGATTTTCATCTGTCAGACTCACCATGTCAGCAATAGTTCCAATGGCAACCAAATCCAGCATTTCGGTAGGAATAGATTCCAAAAGCGCGCAAGCTAATTTGAAAGCAACGCCACAACCTGCTAGATAGGAGAAGGGATAATCTGCTTCTGGATGTTCTGGATGGACGATAGCAAAGGCGTTCGGCAACTCAGCTGGCATGCTATGGTGGTCGGTCACAATGACATCTACACCTTGCTCTTGAGCATAGGCGATGGCTTCCTTACCAGCTACGCCATTGTCCACCGTAATAATAAGTGAGACCTTTTGCTGGTCAATGAAGTATTTGTAAACACTTTGGTTGGGGCCGTAGCCATCTGTGAAGCGATTGGGGAGATAAACCTGAGTCTCAGCACCCAGCACTTCAAGCGCCTCTTTCATGATAGAGGCTGAGGTCATCCCGTCAGCGTCATAATCTCCGTAAACCAAAATCTGTTCATAATTTTCAATGGCTTGACGGATACGCTTAGCCGCCTTTTCCATGTCATGGAGGAGATAGGGGTCGTGGAGATGTGACAAGTCTGCATTCAAGAAATCTGATAATTTATCTGCTGTATCAACGCCACGAGAATAGGCTATTCTGGCAACAGTTTCCGATAACTGTTCTTTTTTAGCAAGCTGAAAAAAGCCATCATCTGGCTCTTTTTCTAATTGTTTCCATTCATATTTTGATGAAATCATTTGTAATTAAAGACCTTTCTGGCAAAGAAATCTGCCGTCTTTGGAAATAGGGTATAGGCTTTGTGGGCGGCGGCTAGGGCAAAGGGCAAATTTAATTCCCGTTTATTCTTCCCTAGGCAAGCCACTGTCTTTTTAGCCACCTGGTCTGCTGTCAAGACATAGCGTCCAACGCTTTTAAGGTAATTTCCCGTTGGGTCCGCTGTGTCAAAAAAGCTGGTGGCAATCGGACCTGGATTGACAGTCGTGACATAAACGCCTTGCTCTGCTAATTCCAGACGGAGTGCATTTGAGAAGCCGATGACTGCAAACTTGCTAGCTGCATAAATAGAAGATTTGCTAGACGCAATCAAGCCAGCCATGCTAACGATATTAACAATATGTCCACTGCCCTGCTCTGCCATTTTCCGCCCAATCAAACGGGCTAAGGTCATAGAGGCAAAGGTATTGACATCAAACATGTCGCGAACCTCGCGGCTATCATAAGCGTCGAAAGCCTTAAAGGAACCGTAACCAGCGTTGTTGATGAGAATGTCCAGACGACCGAAATCGCGATAGATAGTCTCAACAACCTCTTCCAAGGCAGCGTCGTCCGTCAAATCAAGCGCCAGACAAGTCGTGTTAGGGCGGTGAGCGTAAAGTTTCTCCAACTTCTCCTTGCTACGACCAGCCAAAATCAAGTGGTCATTCTCTGCTAATCGGGTAACAATCGCTTGCGCCAAGCCACCTGACGCCCCTGTCATGAAGATAATACGTGCTGTCATTAAATCTTAACTTCCTCTAAATCACGGACTAGGTGCGTATTTTCAAAAATAGTCTGAGCATCCAGCTCCATTTTTTTACAATCACGACCCAAGAAACGAGCGCTAATGTGGTTGAGTAGGAGGCGCTTAGCTGAGGCCTCTTTAGCAACCTTGGCCGCCTGCATGTTCGTTGAGTGACCGTGTGCCTTAGCAATCTTTTCATCGCCTTTTCCGTAAGTTGATTCGTGAACAAGGACATCCGCACCTAAACCTAGACGTACGCTTGAGTCTGTTTTACGAGTGTCGCCAAGAATAGTGATAATTTTTCCTTTTTTGGGTGCTGAGATGAAATCCTTAGCAACAATCTTTGTACCGTCTTCAAGAACTACATCTTGACCATTTTTTACTTTTCCAAAGAGGGGACCAAATGGTACACCTGCTGTTTTCAGAGCATCTGCATCAAGCGTTCCTTCCAAATCCTTTTGCATCACACGATAGCCCACGCAGAAAATAGTGTGGTCAAGCTGTTCAGCATAAACCACAAATTTATCCGTTTCCATAATTTTTCCCAGTGAATTAGCGTCTAGCTCATGGAAATTGATGTGATAAGGCAAACGAGAACCTGAATTACGAAGGCTAGTCATGACAAAGGATTTAATGCCTGCAGGTCCATAGATGTCCAAGTCAGTTTGTTCCTCATTGGCTTGGAAGGCACGGCTTGACAAAAAACCTGGCAAACCAAAAATATGGTCACCATGTAAATGCGTAATGAAGATTTTTTTCACTTTTCGAGGACGAATCGTCGTTTCCAAAATCTGACGCTGAGTGCCTTCACCGCAATCAAACATCCAAACTTCATTGATTTCGTCCAGTAATTTCAAGACTAAACTTGAAACATTGCGGGCCTTGGCTGGTTGTCCAGCTCCAGTTCCTAAAAATTGAATTTCCATTATTGTCGTTCTTTCTAGTTTTTAATATAGAGAATTGCTTCGCGTCCTTGGCTGGCAAAGTACTTTTGCCCTTTGTAGTGGCTGGCTAAATCAAGAAGCTCGTCCTGATTAAAACTTGAGATTTTGATAATGCCACCTTTTAATTGCGACACATGGCTGAGCAGACTTGTCTCAGGAGTGATGTCTTTGGCATTTTTTTCATCCATATCAATTCTGGACATCTTGATACCTCGGTTATCTTGGTAGATTTTATATTGTGGGAAGACTTGTGCCAATTCAAATAAGACGGCCGGGGTAATTTTTTCATCAAGTTCTGCAAAAACACGCGCCTCTTCCTTATCATTTTCAAAAGCGAAGCCAAATGATTTTCCTGTCAAATTCAAACGAATGAAGGGGTGATGTTCGTCGAAAGTTGGTTGATCGTTAAAAAGATTCAGAGCCTTAGACAAGTCTAAAAAGTAGTCAGTCGCTGCTTCTGCTCCTTGTTTTTGGTAGATTTCAGCAAAATAAGCATTGATAACGCTAGGCGGCGGTGTGATAAAGGTCAGCTTCTGAGCATCTGATAGTGGCGCCAACACATTTTCCAAATAAACCTTATCAAGGCTAGTGAAACCGCCATATTTTAGGGCTAAATCAATGTAATTAGTCATAAAATTCTTCTAACCTCCATTTGTTCTTGTGGGCAATGTAACCCGAAATTTCTTCGTATTCTTCCTCGAAGATGTAGCTGTCTAGGAGGGCAAGTTTGTTGAGATCATAGAGTTTGTAGGCTTGATTTTGGTGGACTTTGATTGAAAACTCATCGAAAATGTGACGAATTTCATCAATAATCAAACAGCGAAGGGGGTCTCGGCTACCTTTTTCCTTAGCAGATATACGCACATTTGGAAAAGCGGTCGCAGTCAGATTGTCAGCCTTGTCCATCTTGTTGTAAACAGCCAAACGGGGAATGTCCTGCATGCCCAAATCAGTCAAAATATCCAGCACAACCTTCTCGTGCTCAGTATGGTTGGGGTCACTGGCATCGATAACATGAAGGAGCAAGTCAACATTTTTGCTCTCTTCTAAGGTTGATTTGAAAGCAGCCACCAGTTCAGTCGGCAAATCTTGAATAAAACCAACAGTATCTGTCAGAGTGACTTGAAATTGATTTTGCAAATAAATCTGCTTGGTTGTCGCATCCAAAGTCGCAAATAGTTCATTAGCTTCGTACTGTTTGTTATCCGTCAAAATGTTCATGATAGTTGATTTGCCAGCATTGGTATAACCTATCAGACCAATCTTAAAGGTATCAGAATCGATGCGTCTTTCACGAATGGTTTCACGATTTTTCTCAACAATTTTAAGCTGGCGCTCGATATCTGTAATCTGATTTCGGACAGCACGGCGGTTGAGTTCAAGCTGACTTTCACCAGGTCCACGACTACCAATCCCACCAGCCTGACGACTGAGCATAATCCCTTGACCAGCTAAGCGTGGCAACATGTATTTAAGCTGAGCTAAATGAACTTGCAACTTGCCTTCATGACTACGAGCTCGCATAGCAAAAATGTCCAATATCAACTGCATACGGTCAATAACTTTAACACCTAATTCAGCTTCCAAGTTAGTATTTTGACGTGGGGTTAGGCGGTTGTTGACGATGACCGTATCAATTTCAAAAGCATCAACGAGGTCCTTGATATCGGCTAATTTTCCAGAGCCGATGAAGGATTTACTATCATAGCGCTCACGCTTTTGCACCACACGGTCAACCACTTCTGCGCCAGCGGTTTTAGCAAGATTAGCTAACTCTTCCATGGACATGTCGAAGTTCTTACTTTCTTGCAATTCAACGCCTATGAGGAGGACACGCTCCTGCTTTTCTTGCGTTTCAATCATCTCATGGCTCCTTTCTTCCCGATAAATGCGTAATGTTTATTATAGCATAAAGACCAAACTTTTGGGGCTTTTACTATCTAGTTTTTCTTTAAAAACGCTTCTACAGCTTGGTTGATTTGTTGGCGATAGTCAGCTTCTCCGACCATGTAAAAGTCAACTGCCATGCGATTCTTGAACCAGGTAATCTGACGTTTCGCAAAGCGTCTTGTATTTTGCTTGAGGGTTTCAAGAGCTTGGTCCAAAGATTCTTGTCCTGAAAAATAAGGGAATAATTCCTTATAACCAATACCTCGGCTAGCCTGAACATCTGGATAATTATCGTAGAGCCACTTGACCTCCTCGAGTAAGCCCTGCTCAACCATAGCATCCACACGTTTATTGATACGGTCGTAGAGAACTGGTCGCTCATCATTGAGACCAATCAGTAAGGCGTCATAAGGACTTTTCGTATTTTTTAAATCTTGTCCAAATTTAGCCAGCTCCAAGGCTCGCATGGCACGACGACGATTAAGTTGAGGAATGGTGATGTCCAGCTCTGCTATTTTTCCAAAAAGCTCCTCATCCGTCCAAGTGTCCAACTCTTTGCGATAAGCTAGGAGCGCTTCTTGGTCTACATCACCTCCAAGGTGGTAACCTTCAAGAAGGCTCTGTAGGTAAAGTCCCGTACCACCAACGATAATGGGAAGTTTCCCACGCGCCGTGATGTCCTCAATAGCAGCCCTAGCTTCCTCCACAAAATCAAAGGCAGAATAGGTTTCGTCCACTTCTCTGACGTCAATTAGATGATGAATGGCTTGCGCTTGCTCTTTGGGACTCGCCTTAGCCGTACCAATATCCAAGTGTCTATAAACTTGCTGGCTGTCGCCACTAATAATCTCACCATTGTAAGCCTTAGCTAGCTCGATTCCCAAGGCAGTTTTCCCCACCGCTGTCGGACCAACTACCGCGATAAGTTTAAGTTTTTGTGATGTCATACCTTCTCACTTCTGAATGTTTTTGCTTGAATTTTCAAGCTATTTTCGTTACCATTATTATAACATAGGACGAGGAACAAAACTCGTCATAGATCGGAGAATTATTATGGCTAAAAAATTCGCATTCGCAAAAGGTCTTGCTACTGGTGTGGTAGCCACTGTTGCAACTGTTGCTGGCGCAGCATTTGCTGTTAAGAAAAAAATCATCGAACCAGAAGAAAAGAAAGCAGCTTTCATCGAAGAAAATCGTAAAAAAGCGGCTCGTAAACGTGTTGCACACTAAGATAACCTTAAAAGTCCCCCTAAAGCATGTCTTAACTTAATGACATTGCTTTAGGGGGACTTTTCTGATACATCGCTAAAAGCTTTTCGGAACCACTAGCACAGCTAGTGGTTTTCGTGAGACAATAAAAGGTTAATCTTTCAAAATATCAGCCACAATGTTCTTCAAATCAGGAAGTAAATCCTCTTCAAACCAAGGGTTCCTTTTGAGCCAAATCTGATTTCGGGGGGAAGGGTGCACTAATGGCAAATAGGTTGGCAAATAATCTTGGTAGTGCTTCACCGTCTCCGTCAGATTTTTTTGCGCTGTCTTTCCCAGATAATATTTCTGCGCGTATTGTCCAATCAAGAGGGTTAGTTGGATATCAGGAAGCTCGTCTAAAATCGGCTTATGCCATTTGTCAGCGAAGCCTTTTCTTGGCGGAAGGTCTCCCGACTTTCCAGACCCTGGGAAATAAAAATCTAACGGAAGCACCGCAAATTTCCCCGAATGGTAAAATGTCTCCTCGTCAACGCCCAACCAATCACGCAAACGGTCACCTGACCTATCCTTCCAATAGAGCCCTGCTTCTTGCGTCTTTTGACCAGGCGCCTGACCAACAATGTTAATCCGCGCAGTCTTCGGTGCTGCAAAAAGTGGCGGAATACCAGCTTCGGTATAGCTTTTATTTTGCTCATCAGCTTGAATAGTTTGAAAAATCTCTTCAATCTTGTCCATAAACGGTCTCCTTATGGTAAAAGAAACTGAGCTGAGCTCAAACCTCTTCTATTTTTCGCGATTTTGCTTTTGAATCTCATCGTACAAGAGTATGGCTTTAGCGACATCTTGCATTTTTTGACCACCGATATAGTGTTGCTTTTGATTTTTCTTCAAAAATGGCGAATTTTCAGGTGGCACAAAGAGAAAGCGATAAAGCTTTTGTCCGATAGTTTTCAAAATCTTATTTAATGAGTTCATAGATGGCTTCAGCGTAAATAGCTGAGGCACGGAAGAGGTCTTCCACATCCGCAAATTCATTAGCTTGGTGCATGGTATTTACGTAGTCTGGGAACATAGCTCCGTAAGCAACACCACGTTTCAAAAGACGACCAAATGTTCCACCACCGATAACTTGTTCGTGTCCTTTAAGACCTGTTTGTTTTTCATAAACGGCAAGCAATGTTGCTACCAATGGATCATCCATAGGGACATAGTGTGGTGTGTGTTCGTGCTCTGAAAGGGTTACCTTCTCAACGCCAGCAACTTTTTCAAGACCAGCTTGAATTGTCTTAGCATCAGTACCTTGTGGGTAACGGAAGTTGAGAGCAATGGTATTTTCAGCTGAGGCTTCATCAAAATTGAAAACTCCCGCGTTCATGCTAAGGGCACCCATGCGTTCATCAACATAGTCAACGCCAAGTTTCTTAGCGTCAAAATCGTTATGAAGAACATTTGCAGTCACATCGATAAAGGCTTTGGCTGGTCCTTCGAAGGCAAATTGGTTCAAGAAGACAGCCAAGTAAGTTGCACCGTTGATACCTTCTTCTGGAGTTGAACCGTGTGCTGATTTACCGTAAACAGTGACGATAAATTGACCATTTTCTTCTTTGATGTCGGCTGTGACAGGTTTGCCATCAACAAATGCATTCAATCTTGCCTGAAAGTCTGCTAGGTCTGTATCGGCAGAGAAGACTGCGGTTGCTGATTCTGGTACCATGTTTTCACGAAGTCCGCCAGTAAAGCTATGTAAGGTATAAGATCCGCTATTTGCCCCAGAGAAATGAAGGTACTCAGTGATGTTACCTTTTTCACCGTTGATGATTGGAAATTCTGCGTCTGGTGAGAATCCAAAGTCTGGTTCTGGAAGACCGACATTTGCGAAATAGTAATCCATGTCGCCCCAGCCTGATTCTTCGTCAGTACCAACGATGAAACGAACGCGTTTTGAAACTGGCAAGCCAAGTTCTTTGATGATTTTCAAAGCATAGTAGCAAGCCATTGTAGGACCCTTGTCATCTGATGAGCCACGTGCATAAAGACGACCGTCCTTGATAACAGGTTCGTAAGGATTTGTCTCCCAACCGCTACCAGCCGGCACGACATCCAAGTGAGCGAAGATGCCGAGCTCTTCTTCACCTTGACCAAATGTGAAGTGACCAGCGTAGTTATCGACATTTTTAGTTTCGTAACCATCGCGCTCTGCCATTGCTAGGAAATGATGAAGAGCTTTCACTGGGCCAGGGCCAAATGGGTGTTCAGCGTCAGCTTGGCTGTCGTCTCGTTCTGAATTGATGCGAAGAAGGCTAAATAAGTCTTCCATCATGGCATCTTTGCGTTTTTCAACTTCTGCTTTAAAATCTACAGTTGTCATGTGTTCTCCTATTTTCTAAGTTTTTTAACGGCGTTCGATGATTTCGTCAACTGGCAAGCGGTAGCTTGGGTCAACTTTGGCATCCGAATAACCAACCGTAATCAATAGTTCTGGGCGGAAACGTTTATCAATGTCCAAAATGTCATTGGTGAGGGATTTATCAAATCCAAGAATCATATTCGATGCGATGCCTTGGTCTGTCAAGGCAAGGACCAAATTCATTGCCACAATCCCAGCGTTGAGAGCTAGATATTCTCCCTTAACTTGGTCAGAGAATTTAGCATAGCGTGGTGGCAAAGTTTCCATATAATAACCAATCAAGTCATCAGGCAAATTGCGGCGTCCGACGCGGGCAATTTTGCGTGATCGTTGAATCAAGTCAGTATCTGTAAACAAAGCAACGACATATTGCGCTTCTTCGACTTGTTTTTTATTCAAGTCAGGGAGGTCTTTAGCTAAGTCAGCTTTTTTGTCCTCAACAACAACAAATTTCCAAGGTTGGATATTGTTGGCTGAAGGGGCAAGAGTCGCAATTTCAATCGCTGTGCGAACATCCTTGAAATCGACTGGCTTGTCATTAAATGTCTTAACGGCGTGGCGTTTTTTATTGAGCTCTAGAAATTTCATAAGCTTTCCCTTTCTAATGTTCCGTCCTTCTATTTTAACACTTTTTGAAAGAGGTTTCAGCTATTTCGGTTAACTTTCCTAGTTTTTATCTATTATTCATTGAAATTAAAAAATGATTTCTGATAGTTTAGTTAAAAAATCCGTTACTCCCTCAGCTTCCATTTGCTATTCGTGATATAATAGACTCATGTTACAAACGATTAAATCAAGATGGACTGAGCGTTATCCGGTTTTTAGACGTTTTGTTCTCGTGTCAATCATTCTCTACCCATTTTTAAATTATGTTGCCAAGGGTATCCTCAGCTACCTCTTCAAGCGTGTCTTGGGACAGGCCAATATGACTGGGTTGACCACTGCTAACTTCGCTCAGCTCTTCAAACATCCTTTAGCCATTCTGCTTTTTCTGGTCTATTTGGTGCTTTTGACTGCCACTGTTATCTTCGAATACACGGTGCTGACTAGGGCTGTTACTGGACAGACTCAGCGCAAGGATATTATCAGCACTTTCAAGCAACTGCCGCAAAAAGCCGAGGAATTACTAAGCCCTCAGCTATTCTTCTTTGTTCTTTATCTCATCATTCTCCTTCCCATCGCTAACTGGGGGCTCAATTCAACTCTGCTCCAACGCTTTAAGATTCCTTCCTTTATCAGCGGTGAATTGTTAAAGACGACGCAAGGGACTTGGCTGTATGGTGGTTTGATGACCTTGGTGGTTTACCTGAACATCCGTCTCATTTATTTTTTACCGCTCTACATTATCGGCAATGACACGCCAAGACAGGCTATGAAGCACAGCTGGGACTTGTCGCGTCGAAAAACCTTGTCTAATGTCAGCAGGTGGCTCCTTCCAACAGCGCTAGCCTTTCTCCTCGTCAGCCTGCTTGACACGGGGCTAGTCGGCCTCTTTACGCTGCTGGACCCACAAGGTGACTCACTCCTACTTGAGACTGCCTTTTACAGCGGTATCACTGGGTTCAGCTTCATTTTAAACCTCAGCGTCAAGTACTTCATCATCAGTATGGTTTGCCGTCACTTGCTTTCTTTGGGGAAAATAGCAGAGCAGAAGACCAAGGCCTTTCCTTATCAGAGGACGGGACGGTGGCTTATCGGAGCTACTCTTATCTTCTGGCTGGGCTACAATGCTTTGGACCTTTACCTGGTGCAAGCGAATCCTAGCGAAGTCATGATTGCCCACCGTGGTGATGTCGAAAATGGTGTTGAAAACTCTATCCAAGCCATGCAGGCTGCTCATAAAGCTGGGGCTAATTTTTCGGAAATGGACGTGCTCATCACTAGGGATAAGAAGTTTGTCATTGCCCATGACAATAATCTCAAGCGCTTAGCAGGTATTGACAAAAATATTTCCGATATGACTCTTTCGCAAGTCAGAAAAGTCACCCTCAAAGAAAATGGGTTTACTAGCAAGATCCCGACCTTGGAAGAATTTCTAGCTGCTTCTGACAAGATTCACCAAAAACTCTTCATCGAGCTCAAACTGACAGGTAATGAACCCGGTGATTACAAAAAACGCATCACCGCTGAACTCAAACGGCTCAAAGTTTGGGAACAAGGACACCGCGTCATGTCTATGGACAAATCAACCATCGAATATGTCGAGACTAAGCTACCTCAAATTATCACAGGTTACCTGATTTCCTTCCAATTCGGACCGCTAGCCAAGACCAAGACTGACTTCTACGCTGTCGAAGAATTTTCTTACAATGACCTCTTTGCTCTCTACGCTGAAAGTCAGAAAAAAGATGTTTATGTCTGGACTATCAACGACGAACCAACCATGCAACGCATCCTGATAAGCTCAGCCAACGGTGTCATCACTGATAAACTAGACCTTTTCAAAGAAATCAAAAAAGACCAAAAACAAAACCAAAGCTACTTTGACCGCGCCATGCGACTTTGGGATATTAAGCAGTAAAAGAGTCTGGGAATTATTTTGTCCCAGACTCTCAATGTAAAATAAAATACAACCTATTTTATCATAAAGTCAAAATTTTTAACATAGAAGCAAATGTATGCTGACCTGCAAGATATGCGAAGTCACTCTGATGTGGCTCATATCATTATCCTAGGCAGTCATATTGATTACGAAGAAATTTTCAATAATCATTGCTCTGTTTTTAGCGCAATAATTGAAGGAATAAAAAACTCAAAAGGCCTTGGAACCACATAACTGTTCCAAGGCCTTTTACACATTCTCTTAATTAAAATACTTTATCTAACCACCGCATACCCCGCAGCTTCCAAAACTTCAAGCGCCTTGTCAAAGTCTACCGTCTTGGTTAAGACATAATCAGTATTATAAGTCGATAAGGCAAAGATACTAATTTCTTCTTCAGCTAGCAAGCTAGAAATTTTCGCCAAGATCCCAACTAGGGAGAAGTCCAAAACTCCCTCAATACGAAAGCCTGACCAACCTTCATCTACTTGTGTCGTATTTTCAGGCACGTCCTTGCTGTAGCAAACTAACGACTTTTCTTCATCCGTTTGACCGACAAAGACGAAGTCGCTATCCCAATTGACTTGGGAATAATCTGCAACTTGGCAGACTGTTAAGGGTTCTAAAATTGGTTTAAGACTTAACATAGGGTCTCCTTTGATAAATAGGAGTTATGGAGTGAACTTTACAACTCTAAAGTTCATGTTTTTTTGTCATATTGATTACTCAACATTGATTCATGCCACCAGATTCGAAAAGTCGCAGACTTAATGACCTAGAATAAGGAAGCGAAGCAACCAAAGTAGACTAAGGTGCAAGGGATAAAAGGGCATAGAAACCCCATTTTACCCAAGTTGGTGAATAACCACGTTGCTCATTGTAGGCTTTTAGAAGCGGAATCGTCAGTAAAATTCCAAATTGAGCTAAAAAGCAGGACAAATTATAGGGAGTTGGTCCATCTAACAGATTGCTTCCCAAAAGGAGAGCCATTATCAAAAAGGTAGTGATAATCACTTTGCTGATGCCATCAGGCTTTTGATAATTTTGGTAAAATCCCCAAATAATGAGAGTGCATAAACCTGCCAGTCGGAAAAGAGGGTTAAGATGGCAAAAATGAGCACTATCAGAGCTACAAAGACAGACCGTTTGACCTTTTCCAAAGCCATCATCATGAGAACTCCCATCATCAGAGTGAACATAATGTTATTAAAATAGGGCACGGGAAATCCAGGGTCGAATAGGTTCTCAAAAGGGATGATGGAAATCAGCCCAAAAAATAGCTAGGCGCCCAACATACTTCCACTTGCTATGGGTGTAATGGAAACCCTCAACCAGCAAGTAGGCCATGATAGGAAAAGTCAGTAGACCGATGGCCAGATAGATAAAATTTCAGACAGGTGGGTTGTAGACATATTCAAAGTATGCCCGATATGATTGATAAACATGGCAATGATAGCCACGATATTCAGATGAAAAGCATTGAGCGATTTAGAAGATTTCGACATATTAACTGAGGTTACTCTCTTGCTGGTAGATTTTTTATAAATATGAGCAGAGTCACTTGGGATAAGGCAGTATTTTTTTGAATCCAGTCAGATTCACTCTAGGGACTGCTGTATTTTTTTAAATCCAAGCAGATTCACTCTGAAGACTATAGTATTTTTTCAAATCCGACCAGATTAGCTTTGAAAACTGTAGTATTTTTCTGAATCCAAGCGGATTTACTCTGGAGACTAGGGTATTTTTTAAAATCCAAGCGGATTCGCTCTGAAGACTATGGTATTTTCCCAAATCCGACTAGAGTCGCTCTGAAGACTATAGTATTTTTCCAAATCCAAGCAGATTCGTTCTGAAAACCGTAGTATTCTTTTAATTCAGTCAGATTCACCTCGGCGTTCGCGAAATTTTCGCGATGTTGAAATGTTTTACCTCGGCGTTCATGAATTTTTTCGCAATGCTAAACTGTTTTGACTCAGCCTTCACGGATTTTTCGTCATGTTGAACGTTTCATCTGCAAATTACCTACCCCATTTGACCGCGACTTTACAGTTTAACATCAACTGAGGGAGCTACTTGCTCCGCATCAGTTGTTTCTTGATTCAACTTCTGCAAAATCGCCTCGGCGACTGGACGCGGAATCCCGCAGGTCACGATATCCTCGATGTCTGCCTTTTGAATATTAGGCAGGCTCTTAAAATGTTTCATGAGTAATTGCTTACGCTTAGGTCCAAGCCCTGCAATGCCGTCCAGCTTGCTTGAAAATGAATTTTTTGAGCGAAGCTGGCGGTGGAAAGTGATAGCGAAGCGGTGAACTTCATCTTGAATACGATGAAGGAGGAAAAATTCCTCAGAATTCCTTGGTAATTCTACCACCTCAAGCGGCTCTCCAAAGAGCAATTCGTGGGTCTGGTGCTTGTCGTTTTTTTGCAGACCAGCGACTGGAATATCTAGTCCCAAGCGGTTTTGAATGACATCTTTAGCGATATTGACTTGGCCTTGACCACCATCGATAACAATCAAATCTGGTGGCGTCAAGCCGTCTTTCATAACACGACTGTAACGGCGGTAAATGACCTCGCGCATGCTGGCATAGTCATCAGGACCGACAACAGTTTTAATCTTAAATTTACGGTAATCTTTCTTACTTGGCTTACCGTCCACAAAAACCACCATAGCAGCAACTGGACTTGTCCCTTGGATGTTGGAGTTATCAAAAGCCTCAATGCGAGTTGGCTTGGGAATATTGAGAAGTTCCCCAAGATTTTCCACCGCACCGTGGGTCTTACGAATATCTTTTTCCAAGAGGTCAAATTTCTGTTGCAGACTCACACGCGCATTTTTCGTCGCCAAATTGACCAACTGCTTCTTCTCACCACGCTGTGGCTTGATGAGTTTACTATCCACAATGGCCTTGACCAGCTCTTCATCAATGTCCTGCGGAATGAAAATTTCCTTAGGCAACAGGTGCTTGGTGTCTTGGTAAAATTGTCCCATGTAGGTCAAGAAATCTTCTTCTGGTTCATTATAGTAAGGGAACATATTGACATCACGCTGGATGAGTTTCCCATTACGGACGAAGAAAACCTGCACACACATCCAACCCTTATCAACATAATATCCGAAAATATCACGGTCCATCATGTCTTGGTGGATGACACGTTGTTTGGTACGAAGAAGACTAACGGCTTCAATCAAATCTCGATATTCAGCAGCGCGTTCGAATTCCATTTCAGAAGACATTTTCAGCATCTTCTCACGCAGACTGTCAACAATTTTGTCGTCCTTGCCGTTCAAAAAGTTCTTAATGTCCTCGACCAGACCATCCCAATAGGGCTTGTCAGTCTTGCAAATGGTATGGGCATTACATTGCCCAAGATGGTAATAAAAGCAGACCTTGTTGGCTGGGTTGGTGCATTTTTTAAAAGGAAAAAGGCGGTCCAAGAGCCGCTTAATCTCCATGGCTGCGCCCGAGTCAGGATAAGGACCGAAGTAAGTGGCGCCATCCTTCTTGACCTGACGGGTAATCATAAGGCGAGGGTAAATCTCATTGGTAATCTTGATATAAGGGTAAGAGGAATCATCCTTGAGCTTGATATTGTACTTGGGCATGTTCTCCTGGATGAGGTTAATCTCCAGCAAAAGCGCCTCGGTATTTGACGTCGTGACGATATACTCAAAATCCTCGATTTCAGACACCAAAAGCTCTGTCTTAGTGTTATGACTTCCGTGGAAATAGCTGCGCACACGATTCTTAAGATTCTTGGCCTTGCCCACATAAATAATGGTCCCATTCTTATCCTTATGCAGATAACAACCTGGACTATCCGGCAAGAGTTCTAGTTTATGTTTAATCAGTTCGTTCATAGCTTTAATTATAGCAAAAAATCCACCACGAAAGTGGATTTGAGATTATTGATAGCGTCTGCGAATCTTCTTCAACCGCTGATTAAGCGCCAAGCCACAGACAAAGATTCCCACAATCAAGCCAATCCAGTAACCGTAAGGACCAAGTTTGGTGGTACCATCTAGAATCAGGGCTAGGGGCAGAGATACTATCCAGTAGGCACCGGCACCGATGATAAATGGCATGGTGGTGTCCTTGTAACCACGCAAAATTCCCTGTATGGGTGCTGCATAGGCATCTGCAAATTGGAAAAAGAGGCTGAAAGTTAGGAAAGTCGAGGTGATTCGCACAAAATCTGGGTTGCTGTTGTAGAGCGCAGCCACATTTTCTCTGAAAATAAAGAGGAAACTGAGGGTACAGATGGCGAACCCTACGGCTGTTAGGCGACCGAGTTGGCTGTATGCTTTGGCATCTTGATAACGGTGGGCACCTACTTCAAAGGAAATAGCGATGGACAAGGCTGTCGAGATGCTCAAAGGAAAAGCATACATCAAGGAAGCGAAATTCATGGCAGATTGGTGGGCGGCGATGATTTCTGATGAAAATTTTGCCATGAAGAGTCCAACGACAGCAAAGATAGCGACTTCCGCAAAGACCTGCAAGCCGATTGGCAAGCCAAGATGGACATCATCCTTGATGAGATGCCAATTCACCTTTTCAAACTGCCAAATTCGGTAGGTTTTTATTTTGGGGTAGACCGACATAACCACTGCTATCAAGATAAAGACCGCCCAGTAGGTTAGCGAAGTCCCCAGACCAGCGCCAGCGCCTCCCAAACTTGGGAGACCAAATTTTCCATAAATCAAAACGTAGTTGAAAAAGGAATTAAAGGGCAAAATTAAGAGCATCAGGTACATGGACATGCGGGTCAAGCCCAGCGCATCGAAGAATGATCGGCAAATGCTAAACAAAATCAGGGGCAAAATGCCAATCGTGATGTAGGACAGGTAGCCCAAGCCAACCTTGAGAACTTCTGCCTCCAAGCCAATGTGTCCAAGGATGGGCTTTGCGATAAACTGAACAATCAAAAAAAGCACTGCCGATAAAATCAGCCCCAAGTAGAGAAATTGATGAAAATCTGTCTTAATTTTCTCTCTTTCTCCCCGTCCCAAGTGGTGTCCGACAATAGGAACTAAGGCTGAAACAATCCCCGTCACCAGGGTGAAGAAAGGGTTCCATAGATTACTAGCCGTCGAGACACCCGCAAGATGCAACTGACTAAATTGCCCAGTCATGACATTATCGACAAAACTAGCCGAATAATTGGCGAACTGATAAATTAGAACTGGGATAAATATTTTGAAAAAGAGCCATAATTTTTCGCTTTTGCTGCTTGTTTTATGCACAGTTTTCTCCTAACTTACTTAATCGTCCTTCCATTGTAACCCAGTTTGATGGGCAAGTCAAAGTTAGTCACATAAAAAGGCTGGGTACTGCTGTCCCAACCTTGACTGTGATTAGTTATTGTTCACATTGTCCAACCAACGCTTAATCATGACTTCGTTGTCGCCTTTTAGGGTGAAGTAAGAGCCACGAATGGTGTCGGCTAGTTTTGACTTCTGACGAGCAAACTTAAACTTGTCGACTAGCTCTGCTGGAATTTCCATGCCGTCAGACAGTTTCACACCGACTGCGCGTTTCTTGGGGTTATCTAGCTCGTACAAGACATTGATTGCCAAGCCGTTTTCATAAAAGACGTGGGTCCAAAGGATGCGGGCTTCCAAAAATAGCTGAGCAATTTCTAAAGGTTTAGCTGCAAAGACCAAGCCACGCTCGCGTTCGAGTAGGTCGGTGATGTCAGCCATCAATTTTGGGCGTTCTACTACCGAAAACATCTCAAACTCAACTTTGAATTTATTCCAGAAATAACGGGCTTCATTAGCGCGAAGCCCTGCTAGCGCGTCTGCAACAGACGAAGTCTCCAATCTAATCTTTGGGACCGAGTACATGTTTCAGTCCGATAAATGCATAACCTACCAGTACGTAAGCTGTCATGATGACCAGCGAATTGATTCCAATAAAGCCTTGCTGAATTTTGGTAATTCTATTTTAGAACATCTCGAAAAATTTAAGTTGGTAGTGTACGTAGTATTTTCCCTATCAAAAATACCCACACATTACTAACAAATTTGTAAATAAAAAAACAGAATTGAATTTCAATTCTGCCCATCTCTTTATATTCCAAACTTTTGAAGCTCTTTTTCGGTTACTAAAGTCAATAGATTATTTTGAAATACTACAAAAATGTCAACTGACTCTAACAATGCCTTATTAAGTCTATTCTGCCAACGATGTGCTATAACTTGATTAGTTGTGAAATATCCTGGGCTCCATATCCTTATCTAAATTACGAACCCCAACAAGCCTAAATAGATTGCTAAAGAAATCTCGTAACAACTCCTCTAGTTCCACCTCATTTTCAAAAATGATTTCTTCCATGGTTTTCTCAAACAAATCTACATAACTTTCAAGGGTTGAAATACTAATAAAGTTATCTCCCCCTTTATACTTTGCCGTTTCGATATTACTAATATATTTCCTATCAGTAATATCTCCTTGCCTAAAACCAGTTGCTTTTCGAAGATTCTTACAGCGAGTTGAGATTGACTCAACAGGTTCTTTTTCAAAATTAAATAAGGACATACATATTACTCCTCTGTATCATGTTTTAAAAAATATATTTGCATACTTTTCGGTTTATAACTTTAACGAATCCTAAAATAAAACTTCATACCTTTTTCACTTTTTTCAAATCCGTAAGGAATAGCAGAATTGAGCAAGATACTTTTGACCACAAAAAGTCCCAAGCCATTGCTATTGTCGTCCTCACTTCCGGAAAATAAGTTAAAAGATGAATCTATCTTTTCGTTATCTAAAGGTTCGCAGGTATTTTCGATAAAAAAGCAGTCGTTTTTTGTGCTAATCGTTATCTCTCCATTTTCATAGGAATATTTTATCGCATTACTAATGAGATTTGTCAAAATCTTATTAAGAGCACGTTTTGACATGTAGACCTCTTCTGTCGTTAAGAAATTTTGTATCTCGATATGCTTATTCTGGGCTAAGAGGGCGTAATCTTCTAATATCCTCTGAACCTCCTGATTGAGATTGACATGCTCTTTGTCGTTTTCTAATTCTTGGAGAGATGAGATGGTCACTATATCAACAATCATACTGGTCAACTTATCAATCTTCTCAAGCGATACATCCAGATACTTATCCCTGTCTTTATACTTGCCTACCTTGTACTTCATATTTTCCAAGAGAACCCTGAGGCTGGCAAGGGGCGTCTTCAACTCGTGCGACGTACTGCGTAAAAATTCGACTTTTCTTTTTTCAAGATTGATAATTTCCTTATTCTTTTGATCTAGGTCATCTATCACCCCTAACAATCTGGTGTATAGAGTATTAATCTGATTTTTTAGACTGCCTATTTCATCGTAGGAAGTGACCTTTAAAAGGGCACCTTTTTCCAAATTCATCATATGATTAGTCATTTTTGTAATATCCACAATGGGAGATACAATGATTTTTGTGTAGAAATAGGAAATGATCATCGAAAAAATAAAACTAATAATAATTGTATAGGGTAAAAAAGACAGACTAATATCTTTTGCCTCTCTTTTCATGTCTTTTGAAGAGATAAATTGCAAGACTAAAACCCCACCTGTGCTGGTATGAATCTTTCTTTCTTCTATAATCAGAGAATTATCCTGACTATCACGGTTTATTGTTATCTTATCCTTGACATCAACCGCATTATCCATCGTATTCGTCTTCAGCAAAACTTGGACATCATCATTTTTAGAAAACAGCTCTAATGTTTGATGGATAAAAGACGAATCCTTACCATCAATTGTTTTTGTTAGTCTGTCTGCGGTATGCCTAATACTTTCTTTTCGATCAGCTAAATAAGTGATTGGAAAAATAAAATAAATCAGCAAATGACTGATGATGATCAACGAAGACATAATTGCAAAGGTATATATAAATATTTTTGGAAATAGTTTTATCTTTTTCATCTTATCGTCATCTTATATCCCACATTTCGGACGGTCTCTATACAATCCAAGCCTAGTTTTTTTCTCAGTTCCTTGATATACACATCGACCACCCTGTCATATGGAATAGGCTCATCTTCCTTCCAAACGCCGTCTATAATCTGATTTCTAGTTAGCACAATATTTTCATGTTGTAACAAAAGTTCCAAGATTTTTAGCTCCTTAGCATGAACAGCAACTTCTTTTCCCTGATAGGTCGCCGTGTAACTTGAAAAATTCACTTGGCAATCCTTATAAGTGAAAGTCGAATAAGAAGTATAATACCTTTTTATTATAGTATCCACCCTTGTTTTAAGTAAAGAAAGCGAAAACGGCTTTTCGATATAGCCATCACACAACTCCGAAAAAGCCTTAATTTTAGAATCATCATCATTAAAAGCAGTCAACATCAAAACAGGGATACTACTCTTTTTTCGGATACGATGGAGTACTTCTATTCCGTTTAACTTTGGTAGCATAATATCCAATAAGACCAAATGAACATCGTTATTTTCAAACGTCTCAATAGCCTCTTGTCCGTCCGAAGCCGCAAAACAATCATAATCATGTTCTTCTAAAAATTCACAGATTCCTTCTAAAATTGTCTGCTCATCTTCTACGACTAGTATATTCATTTTCCCCTCCTCTATTACACTATAGCACAAGTTTGCTCATCTTTCCAAATTTATCCTATACACAGATAAAAAACCATCTATGTCAGACTCAGTTCTCTGAAAAACACAGATGGCTGTTAGTTTATTTTTAAGCTAGCGTATTAGATTTAACCGATTTTATTCAATATCTGTCAATAATTCTTTTGGATGTTTTCGTAGCATTTTTTGAGAAGATAACAGTAGAGCTATCAACATGATAATGATACCAGCAATGATTACATAAATCATGTCTATTGAACGGATATGAATATCGAGACTGGTTAGGTATTTATTAAAGCCATCGACTTCAGCTCCCCCACCAAGATTGGCTGAAGTAGCTTCTGAGGCAGTCTTTTTAGCAATGTCTGATGTAACACTATTTAATATACTATTTGCGATTATCTTACCTGTATGATTTGCCAAGAAGTAAGATCCAATAAAGGCAAAAACGCCAATGGTGAGCACTTCCATGATAAATTGACCTAGTATATGAACTTTGGTGATACCAAGTGCCAGCATAATACCAATCTCTTTTTTTCTAGCATTGATCCACAATAGCAATAGCAGACTTAGAACGAGACCTGCAAAGACTAAGCTACCTATGAGCAAGGTATTTGCTACTTTGTAAATACCAGAGATAGATTGTTGCAAGGCTGGATAATTGTTTGAGCTCTTAATGAGATCGTAAGACTGCCAGTCAATGTCTAGTTTTTTCATCTTTTCGATAACACTATCAATGTCTTTGTCTCCATTAACAAAGAAAGTAGCGTCTTGATATGTGGCAGTATTTTCGGTATTGCCATATAATTTAGCTGCTGTATGAAGATCTGATACGATATTATTTTCGTAAAGTTCTTGTGAGTAGGAAACGTTGGCCTTGTTTTTACCCTCAAATAATCCTACTATTTCTACTTCTACTGTTTCGTTAGCTTGCTTTTCATTATCAGCATCGTAAAGATTAGATTTTAGTTTAATCTTATCTCCGATTTTGAGTTTATTTTTTTCCGCCAAATCCTTATGTAGGATAACTTTGTCCTTATCCCCTGTTTTTAGATGTCTTCCTTCTACCAACTTAAAGGACCCGGAGACAAATTTGTCTTCTTTAGAAGAGTCATTCACCCCCGTCAGCATGACTGCCTTACCAAAAGTTTTTGCTCTTTCAACACTTTGATTTCTCTTGGTTTCTTCTGTTTCGATGATATCATGATCGACCAAATCACCAACGGCATTAATCCGTTTGATATAGCTTTCAATCTCTTTTGAACTTGAAATTTTTTTGATATCTTGACCTTTGACATTTCCTGCACCTCTGGCAGTCCCTTGATTGACTCTTCTATTGATTTGAATGGAAAAGCTATTGGTAATACCTTTAAAGGTTTCCTTTGAGGCCTCGGTAGTTGCATTTTTTATCGATAAGCTAACCAAACTAAGTGTTGCCATGACTAAGATAACAGCAAAAATAACGAGGCTCTTGAGTCTTTTTCTTGTGATATATGATAATGCGTTTCTAAACATACCTTTCTCCTTATCTAAACTTCTTTAGCAGCAACTTCCTGTAAGCGTTTATCTGTTATCTCCAATACAATATCTGCTGCTTTTGCCACTTCCTTACTGTGAGTCACTACAATGACGCATTTATTTCTTGATTTTGCCAATTTATGAAGCATTTCAATAATTTCAAGGGCAGTGTGTTCGTCTAAGTTTCCTGTCGGCTCATCAGCTAATATGACCGGTGCTTCAGATACCAAGGCTCTTGCGATAGCCACCCGTTGCTGTTGACCACCTGATAGTTTCATGACATTGCGATTGATTTGTTGTTTGTCTAAGCCTAATTCAAGTAAGATGTCTTTGCCTGCTTTTTTATTGACCAAACGAACATTTTCCATGGGGGTCAAATAATCAATCAAATTATAATTTTGAAATACCAAGGAGACTTGTTTACTTCTATGATGACTGTACCCCTTTGTGGCAATGTTTTCGCCTTCAAATTGTATCTCGCCATTTACTGGGACATCAAGACCTGCTAGCAAGGATAGGAAAGTGGACTTCCCTGCTCCAGATTTTCCTACGATAGCATAAAATTTTCCTAATTCAAAATCCGTACTGACATCAATTAAGATATTTTCTTTTGAATCTTTATAACTATAGCTCACATGTTTCATACTTAATACACTCATTTTAATAACTCCTTAACTTATTTTTGATAAAATTTCTTTTGGTTTTTTCAGTAAGAATATTCCTGAAGTGACTAAAACCGATAAAACGATGATAAAAATCATCAAACCATAGCTTTGTGCTACCACCAGCACATTACCACTTGTCATCCTTGCTTTGTCTAGCATACTGATGAGTTTCCCGTTAGCTATCATCTCGCTGACTATTTTTCCTGTTGCGATATAGCCTACAATAGTCGAAATCACTAGACTAGGGATAGATAGAAAGACCAATTCCATGATAAATTGTCCGATAATGTCTTTCTTTCCTATGCCGATAGACAAGAGTATGCCGATTTCATATATTCTTTCTCTCAACCAGAGTATCAAGATGAGAGAAAGGACAACACAACCTCCTACAATGATGGAATAGGTGATGATTTGTATGATTCCTTTAATGGAACCTACTGTACTAGATATGCTATCAAAGTTTTTTGTATTTTTTTCTAGCTCGATTGTCGACCAATCAATTCCCATCTTTTTCACCTTTGAAATCACCTTCGCCATATTTTCTGGGCTATTGACAAAATAGGTGGCTTGTTTTATTTTTTCATCATTTGGGGCGATACCAGCTATTTTTTGACTGGAGTTATAATCGATAAAAGCCATATTTTCACTATAATCAGATGAGAATCCTGTATAGCTCTCTTGTTTTTTCCCAGAAAAAATTCCAACGATTTCATACTGATTTTCCGTGCCTGTCTTTGGACTTCCATCTTTGGCAGGTTGACTATCTACTGTGCACTGTTTGATGGAGATGGTATCGCCTATCTTATAGTGATTTTGTTTGGCGAGTGCCTCGTGGATGATGATTTTATTGTTATCATCTTTTTTGATGTGTCGGCCTTTGACTATCTTAAAGACTTCACTAGTAAAGTCATTGTTCAAATGAGATGAACTAACACCATAAATCTTTAATAAGTTTTTATATTCTGGCTCGACATTGGACAGTTCCACTCTTTGTTTGCCACCAAAAACATCGGCATCTTTTAAATGAGCAGTTGTCTCGTATTCAAGATTATAACGTTCAATCTTGTCTAGCTGTTTAATGTCTTTCACTACCTTTAGGTCAATCAGATCTTGATCAAACTTGCTCCTTATAATGAAAGACGAATTAGCCGCCCTATAAATAATACTTTCTACCTGATGACTAAACTGATTGATCGCTAGACAGATATAAAGACTAAGCAAGATAGCTGTCTGGATACATAAGGCGATAACAGATTTTTTCTTTTTTCGTTGAATATACAATAATGAATTCTTTATCATCTAGCTTCCTCCATAAGCGTTTAATAACAATATACTAAACATTTGTGAAATGTTTATGAAATCGTCATTCTTGTTAGATTTTTAACGTCATTAATAAGTTTTAGACACAAAGAAAAGCACCTAGAAATTCTAAGTGCTTAACGTTTAATACGCAAAATCTAGTTTAGGCTTGATTTCTTCATAAAGTTCTTAGAACTTGTATTCACGGCATAATTTGGGGTATCTGCCAAAGTCCACTCTAGAGTAGCGGTATATTTATTATATGCTTTTTTGGTGGTTGATCCTGAACTTTCTGTTTACAAGCTCTAAGATAAATGGTGTTCATATAATTTTCAAAAGTAATATTATAATTTTCCAGACTAAGTTTACTATTGAATTCATACCTTACTCGAACCAATTCATCATATGCTTCTTTCATTGTTTCAAAAGGTTTACCATACTGATTCTTTCTAGCTTTCTTTTGAACTCTTTTTCCTGTGACATGATCCACTCCGAGGTCAACTTGATAAAAGATCTTACCCTTTTTATCACAGTAAACCCCTTTGTATCTTTTTTGACTTATTGTAGCCATATCTACTTCTCACTTTCTAAAATTTCTTCAGAGAGCGAAATACCGATTAATTCTTCTACGATGTCTTTCGGAGCAATACCAAGTCTTCTATTGTCAAAGGGCGATTTACTTAATTGTACCGCATTATGATCATCTTTTCGAGCTTCTTCAAACTTTTTTACTGCTATTTTTTTAGCTTCTCTGATAATATTTCTAGCTGTATGTTCAGGAAAACCAATTTTCATCAAATTTCGATATGTAACTGTCTTCATACTCGATCTCTTCTTTACAAAATATAGGAGACCTCCGTGGGTATGACCGGTTAAATCACTCATGGGAATCTCACCCGCTGTCCTTTATCGATGGCAGCCTGAACGTCCAGAAGTATCATTTGCATCATGGCAGATAGAGTACCACTCTATTTTTTAACTGTTTTTTTATCGCTCATCTCATAGCGAATCAAGCTAAATTGCTCCACAAACAAATAAAGTCCCACCTTGGTCTATTCAATTTTCAATGAACAAATCAAGGAGAGACTATTTTATTTTTCGATTAATTCTTTGGGGACAATCTGATATCCCTAATATATAATCCGTACTAACGTCATAGAGTTCAGAGAGTTTTATAAGTATTTCAGCAGTAAGAACTACCTCCCCTCTCTCAATTTTCACATAATTGGTATGAGAAAAGGAAAGCAAATTTGCAACAAATTTTTGAGTGAAATCGTGGTCCTCTCTCAAATCCCTTATACGTTGGTACATATAGCTTTCTCCTAAGAAAAAGTATAGAGCACTTTGAGAAAAAATCTCGAAAATTGTCATGATATGACAGTATAATTTTATTACGAGCAAAACTTTTTATCTGTTATTTCAATCTCTTCACTTTTTTAAACCTTCAAATCAAAAGTTGTGTTCTAATCCCAGAACTTCCTCTAACTAATAATGAAAAAACACTATAAACTAAGATGTATGGTTATAGTGCAAGTTATTAAATTCATTTCATTACACATTATGATTAATTAGGAGATTTGCACGGCAATCCCTTCAGGAATATTCTCATAAAACCACTTTGCATCTTCTCTAGACATTCTAACACAACCATGCGAGCAAGCTTGCCCAAGCTTTTCAGCTTCTTCGGGGATTTCATTACCATTCTCATCGGTAGGAACACTATGAAATAGATAAATGCCATGATCTTTAAACGATACCCAATAATAGGCTCCTTCACCAGAAGTGGCATTGTAAAAGAAATCTCCTCTTTCTGATTCTATCACGAAATTGCCAGTTGGTGTTGGACTCTCTGATGCGCCAGTCGAAACGGTTGTTGAAAAAATCACTTTATTTTCAGATAAGATGCTCATTTTCTGTTTGGCAATAGAAACTTTTATTTCTAATTGGTCATAGTTAGATAAGTTAGGATAAGTCTTAGAACTATTCCTTAATTCCTGTGAGTGAGCTGTTGTCTGTCTGCTCTGCTGCGCTACTTTAACTTCTGATTCTTTCAGATTACTATACTCATGATTAAAGAGATAGAGTATAACCAAAATAAATTGAACTAGCACTAATATAATAATCGTTTTAGGTAATCTCTTTCTCATAGTATTTTGTCACCTTCCTGTGTTTATTTCCTTTCACTACTCATCTAAAACATGATTTCTACATGAACTTTATTTTTTTAATGATTAATAATTAAATTCTACTTAATCACCAAAAAACAATCAACTCTGATATTACTTCAAATAGTTTTTTAAGGCTGATACTCATATCTTGATTGAGGCTAGCCTAGACTATCAGCCTCC
>ERZ1034980.565-NODE-565-length-26361-cov-14.371550_pt1 | contig 26361 bp, 26 predicted proteins | sample MGYA00520622_ERZ1034980 | MGnify/ENA primary metagenome ERZ1034980 (study PRJEB33766, sample SAMN09781791) | gut metagenome | biome: gut microbiome | host: Homo sapiens | place: Madagascar | study: EMG produced TPA metagenomics assembly of the PRJNA485056 data...
ATAGCTCAAACTGCGTTTGGCTCTGCACTCGGCTTGCTCGTAAATTATCATTTATAGCACGATTGAGGCAGATTTTATTTTCTATATTAGCAGATAGATGTGAAAGCCCCGTAAAATCATGTGGCGCATAAATTTCAAAGTCCCTAAGATAACCAAGTGTTATATTGTTAATGCTTGTACCTTTGGCTTGTGCTTTTATGTATCGCTTAAAATAATCGCTACTTAAAGCACTTGAAATGAGCATAGTGTATTTATCGGCTTTAGGACGTATTATTCTAAGGAATGCACCGATTTGTACATCTTCGGTATATTGGAAGCATGTAGCAGCTTTCCCTAAAACATCCACGCTTCCAGTCGATGCGACTAAAATGGTGTAACCAACATATATTTGGGAGATGTTGTTTTTGTAGGAAATAGGTAGAAATACATCATCTGTTTTTAATTCTATATGCTGGTTTTGAATATTTCCTCCCCTTAAGATGCGGATGCCACCAGTACATATATCTTTAGGAGAATATGAAACTCCACCTATTATCTCCGCAATGTCCCCCAATCTATATTTCTTCAGTTCCATACTTTATTCTCCATCTTTAAGCATTTTCCTGACTTCCTTATCAAAGTCAGAATCAATCTGTTGCGTAGGATCAAACAACGCATATTCTTCTTCCGCTTTTTTCTTTGCCTGTGCCGCGGAAATCTTGCCTTTGTCCGGAAGAATCTGATAGCGGCGGAATGTCAGGAATTCATTGACACTGGCGGCGAACTGCTCCATATTGAAGGTGTTCTCGCGTTCGATGAGGTCTTCTATATAGTCGAAATACCCTGCTACGGTACGTTCCAACTGGCGGATTTCTTTTTCCTGAAGATAGTTTTTGGCGATGCTCACATCAGATTTCAGTATGCGACCGTCCGGAGCATTCTTCCAAGTCGTCAGTCCCATATTCTCTTTGGTATGGTCGGCTTTTGTATAGACAATCTCAGCAGCTGTCTGCCCAGTGATGGCGTAGTGGAAGCGGTTTTGGATCATTGCGTAGAAATCTCGAGTTGTCTGAGAGTTGCGGTCATAGTCAATGCTGCACTCAGCGTAGATGTCCGTAATCTGCTGCCAGATACGACGCTCACTTGCCCGGATGGAGCGCACTCTTTCGAGCAATTCACGGAAATAGTCTTTCCCGAATAGCGCCGTGCCTTGCTTCAGGCGCTCATCATCCATTGCGAAGCCTTTGCGGATATATTCATTGAGAATCGTTGTTGCCCATTGACGGAAACGAGTGGCTTTAAGAGAAGAAACACGGTAACCAACGGCTATGATGGCATCCAGATTGTAAAAATCGATAAACTCGTTGACTTCTCCTCGTTTGCCTCTGTTTATGACTGTTTCCATTTTGGAAATAGTCATTTCAGGTGAAAGTTCCCCCTCATCAAATATGTTCTTCAGATGTTTGCTGACAGCAGGAACACCGACCCCAAACAGCTGAGCCATAGCTTTTTGGGTGCACCATATTGTTTCATCTTTTATGACGACCTGCACTTTGCCGCTGTCTTCCGGCATATTATACAGGAGGAATTGTACTTCTCGATCCATATCAACTACTTCTGCTTGAAACCATACGTATGGCCTCAATACAAAGGTAGTGAATTTTATGGACTTGACCGTTATCCGATATACTTCCGATGGGACATTTTCACATTGACCTGATTTACTTTAGCATAGTGTAGGGTGGTGTCGATTTTGACATGACCGAGAATGCATTGGACTTGTTCTATCGGCATTCCTTTATCGATGGCCATAGTGGCGAGAGTACGACGGAATTTGTGAGGATGTATCTTGTCCATTCCAATGCTCTTGCCGATTGTTCGGAGTCGGACTTCAACTCCGCTGATTGTCAATCTGTTGTTGGGCTTGGATAGTGAGACGAAAAGTGCTGGGTTTGTGTCAGCTCGGGTGTCAAGGTACTGCTGTAGATGGATTTTGGCTCTGGCATTGAAATAGACTTCACGCTCTTTGTTGCCTTTTCCGAAGACTATGCATTGGCGTTCGTGGAAATTCAGATCGTTGCGGTTCATTCTGACGAGTTCTCCGACTCGCATTCCGGTGGAGGCTAGCAGGTCAATGAGGGCAAGATCACGGATCTCTGTGCAGTTGTCGCGGAGTTGTTCGAGTTGCTCATCAGTTATTGTCTCTTTCACCAAAGTGTCGGTGCGCACTTTGTGGATTCTGCGTACCGGGCTTTTGAGTATGAGGTCTTCATCTTCGAGCCAGGAGAAGAAGCTGGAAAAGATTCGCCGGATGTTGTCAACGGTGACTTTGCTGAGGTGGCGTTCTTCTTGATATTCAGCAAGATAAGTACGTATGTCGTTAGTTGACATTTCGGCAACTGGTTTCTTTATCGTGCTGAACATCTTTATTATCGTGTTCTCATAGTATTTAAGTGTTTTAGCTGAACCTCCTTCTATTTTCTTAGCTGAGATGAAAGAGGAAATAAGTTCAGAATTTGCTTTTCGAGTGGATTCTTCAGATGTGACAGAAGTGATTATGTCCAGACCATTTAGATTATTGATTAATAACTCTTTAAGGTTTTCGCACTGAATCGTATCAAAGCATGTTTTAGCTTGTTCCAATATGGATTTCAAGAATTTTTCTTTCATCTTTTTTGAGACAATTATAGTGATTTTTTCGGTTAGAGAGATAAATGATAATTTACTGACGCTTGACCGTTCATTAGTAAGGGCAAAAGTTCGTCACGCTGCTTAGTGAGTTCAATGTTCTCCTTACGAAGATTTACCATCATTGTTATTATATTTCTGACTTCTTTTGCAAACACTTTGATTATATCTTCGTGATATAAAATAGGCATATCTCTTAATGTTCTTAGTGATACAAATTTCTGAATACTTCCCGAAAGACTGTTCCCTTCATAATGCTTATAATCGCAAGAAGATAAATAGAGATACAAATATTCTGAAAACCATCGCTTTGCAGATGTTTTGAATAGAGCCATATTCTTTATAGCAAAGTTTATATTTGTTTCTTCTACAAAATAACTATTACCAATAGTTCCTATCATAGAGAATAGAATATCATTAGTATCAACTTTACTACGTTTGTTTATGCTTTCGTAGTCTTCTTTTGAGATTTTATAAGCACTTGCATAGTCAAGTCCTCTTTCCGTAAGGTGTTTTGAGGTAAGCAGAAAATACCCATTGTCTTGTGGCTTGGGTGAGTCATGTGTACCATCTTTAACTTCAATTATTTCTGATAGCGATTTAACATCAAAAGATGTTGGTATCTCTCGCTTCAACTTCTCATTCCACACCATAGCCCCACCACTTGCTTTATACGGCTTGCCATCCTCGTTCGGGAAGTCAAACTGCACAAACCAATAGTCGTAGAGTTGCTTTGCCATCGCCTCTAAATTATCATTTATCCTCTCAGAACTGTTTCAAAGATTCCACAAATCTATCCTCCATTTCACCCATCTTCTCGCAGAATTCCGCATAGGAAGTGGCAGACTTGCATATTTCAATGCCGAAAATTGATAGGGTAGCCGCGCTCCCTTTAAGATGAGAGGTTGGAACTTTCGACTGATTCTGTACCAATGGTGCGACGAAGCCACCTCGATTCACTTTAAGTGTCGTCATATATGCCATGACCTGATGGATGTCATTGCGATCCAACTTTGAGACCTTGTCATAACTGCCAAGCCGCTTATATTTGGCATCAAGCACCATATCGTCCTTGTAAAAGTCAGGATAGCGAATGCCACTATGTTCGTCGAACAGGTAAATTCCGCCCTTATGCAACTTATTCTCGGGGTGCTTGAAACCATGATTACTCAAGATGGTGTTGACATATTCTTCCCAAAGCCACGCTCCATCAAAGAGGATTCCGCAGATTTTGTCGCTGCTTTCACCATATTTAACCTCTTCCATTCTGAGGATCTGGAGGCAGAGCGTCTGGAGTGGGCGATACTCAGTATAATATGGGTGAACCTTTGCACGGAGATTCTTGCTGATAACTGCCCGACGGCCAGAGGCCTGATGCCTGATGCTGTTCTCCACCATATTGTCGTCTATCTTGTAACGGCTGTCGGTGACTTCGGGAGCCATCTCCGTATAGTCCTCCTTGTTGTCCAGGTCAGGATAGAGGTGCTCCTCCTTCACTTCCAGGCGGCTGGTGTCGATGGCCTTGCGGACCTTGCGGTCGTGGGCCTCAACATGAATGAGTTTGTCCTGCCCCGCAAGGGCCTTTTCCGCCTCCCTGTCCAGGCGGGCCTGCTCGGCCGGATCCATTTCCTGCTCAAAGAGGCTGCCGGTGAGCTCCTCGGGCTTTTCGGGAAGGCGGCACCTTTCCGTCTTCTGGCCGAAGAGCATCTGCGCGTACTTGGCAAGGGTGCGCTGTGCGACAAGCAACCTCTCTTTGAGAGCCGCGTTCTCGGCCTCAAGTTCCTGCATCTTTTTCTGTTCTTCGGCAGTCATTTCTTAACCCGTTCCTTCTATATGTAATAGGTACGAAAAAACGGCCACATACGCAAGTCTGAAGCCGTTTCCCCCTCAACTTGTTTTGCTGGTTTTCAGATGTTTTTTGCTTCCTTCAAGGATGCTTCCATCTGGATGTCCCGAAGAACCTTCAGATGTTGCAGCCGGCGTCTTGGATCATCGATTATTCCCTGAATGGTGTCCACAAGACGGCGCCACTCAAGGGGTGTTATCGTCGGGTCGCCCTCCTGTATCCGCTCTACCAGATGCATCCTTCCGTGGTCAAGGCGTTTGTTATAGATCACAAGTCCGCCCGGCTCGTGGCGCAGCAGCTTCATCATGTTGTTGGAAGCGTTTACGAACACGAAGACATCCCCGCTGTACAGGTTCTGACGCATGTCGTTGTTCACTATCCCGCTCAGCATGTTGAAGTTCTTGCGCATGTCCGTCGGCTTCGTGTAAAGCCAGAACTTCGCTCCGTCTCCAAGACTGAACATGGCCTATACACTTTTGAGGATTGTGTACACCATCGCGGGTGGTGCCAAGGAAAATGGGTACAAGACCTCTCAATCAAAACCTGATAATGAGAAAACTATCTTATCAACACCTTCGATCCTGTCTTATGAGAGTGTTCAAGTCAAACCCACGTTTAAAGGTGGTACGATAACGAAATTTGCGCAGTGGGTTGAAGATATGATGGAGGGGTCGAACGTTTCAGGGAATGTGATTATTGAGTTCATAGTCAATGTCTATGGAGGAGTGAGAAATGTTGTTGTCAAAGGTGCCGGGAAGAAAACTAATGACAAAATTATGAACATAGTAAGGTTTTCACCAAACTGGGCACCAGGAAAAAATCGAGGGAAGGTTGTTCCTGTCAGATGTCGCACGACATTAAGCTTTGGCAATTAACACAAGTACTATTACATTCGAGAGAAAATAGTTTCATACGCGCAAGATTGTGCGCAAAAGGTTCTATCTTGCGCGCAATCTTGCGCGTATATGATAAGTCTCTTGTTTGCGTATGCGGCTGCTGTTAAGTATGTGCCCAGTCTTTTGAGAATCTTTCAATTTGTATGGAAGGGATTTTTTGCGTGTAAACATAGGTAATTTAGGCAGAAAGAGGAAATTTATGCTATATTTGTAAGAATTAACTGAAAACCTATATGGCTCTGCTTATAGTTTATATGCTGGGGACGCTTGGTGTGTCGTTCCTTTGTTCGCTTCTGGAGTCGGTGTTGATGTCGACACCGATCTCTTACATCACGATGAGGAAGGAGCAAGGGTACAGGCCTGCGGAGAAGTTCCTTAAATTCAAATCGGATCCGGACAGGCCTCTGGCTGCGATTCTTTCTTTGAACACCATCGCCAACACCTTGGGCGCCGCGGCGGTGGGCCGACAGGCTACTATTCTGTTCGGAAGCACTTGGTTCGGTATCATCTCAGCGCTGACAACCTTGCTGGTTTTGGTGTTCTCCGAGATTGTCCCTAAGACCATCGGAACATCCTATTGGAAGAACCTAATGGGCTTTGTGACATCGGCCATCTCGTTCCTGTCGGTTCTTATGTGGCCGCTTGTGATAATGGTCCGGTTGATCACCAATCTGATGACCAAGGATGAGGACGAGGCGACAGTCAGCAGGGAAGAGGTGACAGCGATGGCCAATATCGGTGCTGAGGAAGGAGTGATCGACTCCGACGAGAACAAGGTCATCCAGAACATTATGAAACTTGACAACGTCAAGGCCTGCGACGTGATGACCCCAAGGATCGTTGCGATGACGGCGCAGGAGAACATGTCCCTGAAGAATTTCTACAAGAACGAGACCTACCTCCATTTCTCAAGGATTCCGGTCTATGGGGACTCTCCTGAATATATCACCGGATATATCCTTCTGAGTGATGCGCTTGAGGGGCTTGCTGACGATGAGTTCGACAAACGTCTTGTGGAACTGAAACGCCCGATCTCCTTCTTCACGGAGGAGGATTCCTGCGGCCACATCTGGGAGGAACTGCTCAAAAAGCACGAGCAGATCGGCCTGATTATTGATGAATATGGCTGTTTCCAGGGCATCATCACCCTTGAGGACATCATCGAGACGATTCTCGGTCTGGAGATCATCGACGAGAACGATCAGGCCACTGATATGCAGCAGTTTGCCCGCGAGCGTTGGGAACGCCGTCAGAAGCGCTTCAGAACCATAGTTTTACCTAAGGAAGAGGAAAAGTGAGTATAACTTTATAATTATGAAAACTAAATTCTTTGGCTTGATGGCGCTGGTAGCGTCCATTCTTGCCACTACAGCTTGTCAGAAGGACAATGCTGACGACGCTTGGAGACAGATTCCTGTCGAACAAATCTCGGTGGAAAGCGGTAATGCCGCGGTAACTGTCAATGATGTCACATGTTCTTATGGCGAAGTGCTGTTGGTTGCTGACAGCAAGGATGCCGGAACACTTACTTTGACCGGAATCGTGCCTGGTTATTCAGAAGTGAAAATGAAAGTGGATCTTCGCAAGAAATCCGATGACTCTTTCTCGTTTCAAGGATCGACGATAGTATCGACTCCCCCATCAGTCGCCGCCACCTTACGAAGCACAGATGACAATCCATGCTATGCGTTCAGAGTGGAAGGAACGGTGAAACTTGATGGAACAATCAGTATGGCAGTCACCACTCAGGTTCAAGGTTCCTATGCGGCTTCTTTGACGGGAAGTTGGAATGTCACCCGCAAATGTAAGGTGGATCAGACCGGTACTCCTGTCGGCGGACCGGTGCAGGTGACATGGAAGGCCGCAGGCGCGGCAGCTCCGGCGGTAGCCAAAGCCTCTGTCTACGCTAATATATTCGGTTGCCTTTTTGCGGCTGAGTTAATGGATCAGGTGACTTTTGACGAGACCGGCAACATCACCGCACGATATTGGGCAGAACCGGATCTTGGTGACGATCCTATGGCTACTTTGAAGCAATTGGCCAAGATGATCAAGCCTGACGCGGACGGCAATGTCACATTTTCCGCCCATCACACGGATTGGGAGACCTCTCCTAAGGCTAATCTGGTGTTCTGGTACGCTATGGACAACGCGTTGTTCATCGTGCCGAATGTGAGTGCCATCATTGACGCCGCTGACGCGGAGGAGACCAGAACTGACATTGATGGAATCGACATGTCCTCAGTCATTGAAATCCTTGCCACACTCAAAGCGCTCGGTGTTGATGTCGATGCATTGAACACGGAACTTCAGAAAGTGCTTACCAGAGGCATTGAATATAAATATACAGTTAACGGCCAGAACCTGAAAATCTATGTTGACAAGGAACTTTGCGCTCCTGTGATTGACGCTCTTCTTCCGGTTCTTCCGACCCTTGACGCTGTGCTTGAGCAACTCGCGCAGTCTCATGATCCAGAGGACATCAAGACCCTTCAGACCATTAAGAAGATAATGGATCAGATCGGACTTCAGAAGCCGTCTGACCTTGACCTTGTCTGGAAGGCCACAACTGAATTTGAGATCGCTTACAATTTCGCAAAAGCGTAGATCGCTTTCCTACGGCGGCTCGTAGTGTGGGCCGCCGTTGTCTTACCCTCTGATGTGATGCGGAAGTTCGGCAGGGATGGTCATCGAGATCTCACATAGTCCGGCGACAAATCCGTTCTCTTTCCACGCGCTTTGGAATATCATCTTGTGCACCCCGTTCTTTTCGATTGTGTACGAGTTCGTTCCACCTGTCGCCAGGAGATTACGGATGATGGCGGCGGATTTTTCATTGTGGCAGTCGAACAGATTCCTGCCGATGAGATCGCCGCGTTTCCTATACTGTTCGACCGCACGGTCATTCTGATAGGCGATGACTCCGTCCTTGTCGCAGACGGTTATCGAACAATTCAACTCTTTTGCCCAGTCTGGTATCATATCTCCAAAGATTTTAGTGTTGTCTGCCGTTCCCGAAACGCCATCCAAGTCCCAGCATCAGATTGTTTGGATCGTGAAAGTCGTGCAGTTTGTAGCCTATGTGGATGAAAAGGTCTTTGTATATGTCGGATTTCAGCGCCAAAGTCTGATAGAATCCTTTCAACTCTTTGCCTTTATAGATGACGTTGCGTCCAAAGCCTATGTTGATGGAGAAAATCGGCATGACAAATTCGGCTCTTAGGGAAAGTCCGGCTCCCAACTGCTCCGCAAGAGGTGGACGATAGAATTTTATGTTGCCATCGTCTCCTACACCGGCTACATGCTCACTGACATTAGCGCTTTCATCGTATTGGATGTCGATGGACAGGCCTGTCCTGAAAAATTTGTTCACTCTGTACAAAGGGTTTATGTTCAAGCCGATGATTCCGAATTTGCCCTCTGAGATGTGTGGCACATCGTTCCAGATGAGCCCTTTGGCTCTTCCGGCGCCGTAGAGAACCACATCGTAAGTCATCCTTTGCGCGATCCTTTTCAGCCCGGAGGCGTCACTGTCATATTCAAAAATGGTTCCGCCCGTGGGGATTTTGCGGATTTGGGTCGCCCCGAACAGCCTTGCCGCCCCGATTCTTCCACCTATGGTGTTCACACCTGCGTTAGGATAGCTCGTGTTGCCGTTTGAGAAATGTGTCATGTCGATTCCTGCCGAGATCAACCATTGCGGAGCGGGTTGCCATGTCAGCAAGAAGCCGACATTGATGTATGCGTTGAGTCTTGATCCGACCACCAGATTTTTGTCGTTTGTGAAATTCGGGTTCAAGTCCCCGTATGGGTCGTAAGGATGCCAGCCGAATGAAAGACCGAAATTCCATTCATAGTCGAAAGACAACTTTTGGGAAAGCTGCGCCAGCCTTGCGCCTTGGAATGCATAAACAGCGGCAGGCGATCCAATCTCGTCCTGGTCGAAGAATGTGTTCCATGCCAAACCAATTCCTTGGTAGGCTGTCGGGTATATCTTGCCTAAGCGGCTGTCCGCGGGAAAGGCGAATGAATATTGCAGGTGTGCGGATCCGCTTTTGTCCAGGCGCTTGCCAAGTGCGTTTTCGCCTCTGAAGAATTTGTGGGAGGGCAGTATGTACGAAGGTCGGACATTGATACCTATCCTATGTGTGACCTTCGATGAATCCGCTTTCGTATGCCCGGCGGCCGGCAGAGCAAGCGCCGTGGCGAGGAACATCCCCAAAACAGTCTTTATGAATATTCTATCGCTCATCGTTTTTCATAATAGAAAGTAAAGTGTCCGTTAGGTGACTTGCTGGTGAGAATCCCCTTTACCTGAATGATACGTCCGGTGGCGATGTTGCGGAGTGACATTGAATAATCGGCAGAGTAGGTGTCGATATACCACAGCATATTGTAGTACCATGAAAACTTTCCGGTAGGCGGAAACCTCATGATGACTTCCGTTTCGTCTTTGAGTGGATATTCAATCGTATCATAACTGTACAGGACACTGCAATGGTCATTGAAACTTAAACTTTCATTATCAAGAGCCCCGTCGGGAACCTGTACCATAAGGTCTTTCCGATGCCGCGCCAAGCCATTCTCATCTGAGAAAGAGACCTGCCTGGAGGCACCGAAGAAAACTCGTCGTGAGATTCGCAATGTGTCCGTCCCGTCGTTCTTGAAAGAGAGCGGACCCCATCCTTTCTCATATTCAGGAAGGAGCCTTTTCACATCTCCCCAGATGATGCTTTCAAACTCATAACCCGAACAGCGTGATTGCTTGAATGTCAATGTGTCACACTCGAAGGAGTTCGAGACTTCCACGCTAATGTTCATTTCGCTGTCTGAAAAGTTCGGCAGGAAAAAAAGTTCAAGCTCACGCTCGCCGGATTTTTTGTAATACATAATGAATCCGTCGCTTGTGATTTTCCTTTTCCCATCGATACTCTCCAAGGCGGATGAACCTCCGATCCATTCGATGGTTTTTCCGTCCAGGATAACGGACGCCACGCTCCAGTCATCGGTTCCAAACCGTACCTTTATGGTGTCACCGTCTTCGCGGACAGTAAAATGGCGCGATGAAGGGTTAATCGGTTTCACGAAAGCCTCCGGATTGCACCCGCATGCAATGAATAAGAGGAATATAATGAATATTCCTCCGTACGCGCCGCAGATTCTTTGAAAAAACGCTTTCATCTTCCATTCAAGAAGTCTTGGAGTTCCTCGTAGAATCTCTGGGTAGGGAAGCCCATCACGTTGTAGAACGAGCCGTCCAATCTGGTGATGCCAACGTAGCCGATCCATTCCTGGATTCCGTAGGCCCCGGCCTTGTCGAAAGGCTTGAAGTCGTCGATGTAGTAGTCTATCTCGCTGTCTGACAGATTCTTGAAATAGACATCGGAAGTGACGGAGAAGGTCTTTGTCCTATGACAGTCACGGATTGTCACGGCTGTGATGACCTGATGCTCACGTCCGGAAAGCAGCTTGAGCATCCTTACGGCGTCCGCCCTGTCGTGGGGCTTGCCGAGGATCTCTGTTCCACACAGTACCATAGTGTCGGAGGTGACGAGAATCTCATCCGCCTCAAGCTTTCTGTGAAAGCCTGATGACTTACCTTCCGACATCAATTCCGGCACTTTAACGTGCGGAGTGTCAGGAGAGTATTGCTCAACGAACGATGTGCCCGTGTCAACTGTGAACTTGATGTCAAGGCCGGCGAGCAGCTCGCGGCGGCGAGGTGAGTTTGAAGCCAGGATGATCCTCTTTCCGTGAGTGTCCATATTCAGAAAACCTTTAGAATTTTTTCTTGTAGGCGATCGCGTCGAAGACCCAGCGTCCCTGGGCTTTCATCGCCTTCTCCATATACTCGCGCACGCAGGCCTTTCCGCCCGGACGGTCGGAGATGATGTCCGCAGCTTCCTTGACCTCCTCGACTGCATCGTTGGGGCAGACTCCAATTCCGGCTGCCCGGATGACCTCTATGTCCGGGATGTCGTCTCCGAAATACATTACCTCTTCGGGCTTTAGGTTATGCCTCCTGCAGAAATCATCGAAGTCCTCAATCTTGTTTCTGGAGCCTAGATAGATGTCCTCGGGATTGATTCCGTTGCTGCTGAACCTGGCCCGTATACTTTGTGACCGGCCGCCGGTGATCACACCGACCGGGAATCCGTTAAGGCACGCCATTCTGACAGCGAATCCGTCCTTAGCGTCGAAAGTCCTGTAAAGCTGGCCTTCCAGATCGGCGAGGATGCCACCGTCAGTCATCACGCCGTCGATGTCGAACGTGAACGCTTTGATATTCTTGAAATCTGTCATTTCAAGTTATGATTTGGCTCCGTTAGGACCGAACTGAGGAAGGTCTCCGAGATTGAACGTGCCACCCTGCTGAGCCTGTCCGCCGCCAAGGTTGATGAGTCCGAACTGTGATTCGTACTTTGTGACATTGTCCATCAGAGCGTTGAGAAGCCTTTTGGCGTGCTCTGGAGTCATCACGATGCGGTTGCTGATGTCCGGCTTAGGCAGGCCGGGAAGGATTGTCGCGAAGTCGATGATGAACTCGCTGTGCGAATGGGTGATGATCGCAAGGTTTGAATATGTGCCCTTTGCTACTTCCGGACGGATTTCCAGACTGATTTCTTTCTTTTCTTCCATAGTATGTGTGTATTTTTGAAGCAAATTTAGTGAAAAATGTGCTATATTTGTAAACTTTGTATATTATAAGCAGTAATATGAGCGAGAAAAAAGAACTTTCCGCAAAGTACAGTCCGGCGGAAGTAGAAGACAAATGGTACGCCTGGTGGACCGAGCACAAGTGCTTCCACTCTGAGCCGAATGAGAAAGAGCCTTATACGATAGTAATCCCGCCTCCTAACGTGACGGGAATCCTGCATATGGGTCACGTGCTGAACAACACGCTTAACGATGTGTTGATCCGCAAGGCCAGAATGGACGGCAAGAATGCCTGCTGGGTACCTGGTACGGACCATGCATCCATCGCAACGGAAAGCAAGGTTGTGGCCAAGCTCAAGGGTATGGGAATATCCAAGGAAGACCTTACCCGTGAGGAGTTTATGAAATATGCCTGGGAATGGAAGGAGGAGCACGGGGGAATCATTCTCAAGCAGCTCCGCAAGCTTGGCGCTTCCTGTGACTGGGACCGCACAAGGTTCACGATGGAGCCTGAGCTTTCCGACGCCGTGATCGCCACATTCTGCTATTTCTATAAGAAAGGTATGATATATAGAGGTGTGCGTATGGTCAACTGGGATCCAGTGGCATTGACCGCCATCAGTGACGACGAGGTCATCCACAGGGACACCAAGAGCCATTTCTATCACCTTAAATATTATATCTCCGATGGCAACGGCAATCCTACGGACAAGTATCTCGTGATCGCCACGACCCGTCCTGAGACGATTATGGCCGATGCCGCCATCTGTGTCAATCCGGCCGATGAGAGACATCATTGGCTGAAAGGCAAGAAGGTGCTCATCCCGTTGATCAACAGGGAGATCCCTGTCATCGAGGACAGTTATGTGGAGATGGATTTCGGAACTGGATGCCTGAAGGTCACCCCGGCTCACGACGCTCATGACTATGAGATCGGACTTCGCCACAATCTGCCGGTTATTGACATCATCGATGACCACGGCCGCCTGAACGAGAAGGCTCAGATTCTGGTGGGCGAGGATCGTTTCGAGGCCAGAAAGAAGATTGTCAAGATGTTGGAGGAGTCCGGCAACCTTGTCAAGGTGGAGGAATATACATCTCCGGTGGGATATTCGGAAAGGACCAACGCGGTCATCGAGCCGAAGCTCTCGGCGCAGTGGTTCCTCAAGATGGAAGACCTTGCCGCAAAGGCTCTTGAGAGCGTCGAATCCGGCAAGATCAAACTTATTCCGGACAAGTACCGTAACACGTACCGTCACTGGATGGAGAACGCCCACGACTGGTGCATTTCCCGTCAGCTTTGGTGGGGACAGAGAATCCCGGCTTACTATCTCCCAGACGGGCAGATAGTTGTGGAAGAGACTCCAGAGAAGGCTCTCGCCGCGGCCCAGAAGATCAATCCGGCTTTGACAGCCGCTGATCTCAGGCAGGATGACGATGTGCTCGACACCTGGTTCTCAAGCTGGCTCTGGCCTATTTCAGTGTTCGACCCTCAGAAGCCTGGACATCCTGACCATCAGCCAAACAAGGATCTTGCTTACTATTATCCTACAAATGACCTGGTTACAGGTCCTGACATCATCTTCTTCTGGGTAGCCAGAATGATTATGGCAGGTGACGAGTTCATGAACGACATTCCGTTCAGCAACGTATATTTCACGGGAATTGTCCGCGACAAGCTCGGCAGGAAGATGTCCAAGACTCTTGGCAACTCTCCAGACCCGCTTGACCTCATCGCCAAGTACGGAGCCGATGCCGTGAGGATCGGTATGCTGCTTTGCTCGTCAGCCGGCAACGACATATTCTATGATGAGTCACAGGTCGAGCAGGGCAGGAATTTCTGCAATAAGATCTGGAATTCTTTCCGTCTCGTTCAAGGTTGGACGATTGATGAAAAGCTTCAGCAGAGTGAGGTCAACAAATTGGCTGTAAGTTGGTTTGAGAATAAACTTGGCCAGACCATTACCGCGGTCGAAGACCATTATTCCAAGTTCAGGATCTCAGATGCCCTTATGAGCATCTACAAACTCTTCTGGGATGAATATTGCGCCTGGTACCTTGAGGCCGTGAAGCCAGCTTATGGTGAGAGCATCGACAAGGCGACGTATGACGCCACAATCATATTCTTTGAGAAATTGCTGAAGATGATTCATCCTGTGATGCCTTTCATCACGGAAGAGCTTTGGCAGTCTATGGCGGAGCGCAAGGAAGGGGAGACCATTATGTACCAGCCTACTCCTAAGGCTGGAGTTGTCGATGAAAAGATCATCGAGGAATTCGGCATAGCCCAGGAGGTGGTGAACGGGATCCGCGGAATCCGTCAGCAGAAGAACATCTCTCCTAAGGAAAGCCTTGCCTTGAAGGTGAAGGGAGATTTCCCTATGAATATGCTCCCTGTGGTCACCAAGCTTGCCAACATTTCCTCGGTCGAGAGTGTGGCTGATTTCGGTGACGCCGCCGGAGTCTCTCTGCTTGTCCGCACGGTTGAACTCTTCGTTCCGCTTGAGGGACTTGTGGATGTCGAGGAGGAGATCAAAAAGATCGAGACCGAGCTTGAGCATCAGCGTGGATTCCTTGAGTCAGTGAGGAAAAAGCTGTCCAACGAGAGCTTTGTGGCTCACGCTCCGGAGAAGGTTGTCGCTTTGGAGCGCAAGAAGGAGGCTGACAGCCTTTCCAAGATCGAAAGTTACGAAAAGGCTCTTGCCGCTTTGAGAAACAAATAGTAAAACATTTTTGTTTTAGGTGCTAACAATTTTGTTATGGTGCATTCTGAGATATCTTTTCCTGTCAGATACTACGAAACTGACCAGATGGGCATCGTCCATCACTCGAATTACATCCGGTACTTCGAGTGTGCGAGGAACAACCTGATGGTCGAGTGCGGTTACCCGATAGAGAAATGTGAGGAGGACGGTGTGACCATTCCGATAGTCACCGTGGAATGCCGTTACAGGTTCCCGGCTAAGATGGGAGATGTGGTCAGGGCTGTCGCAATGATCGATGAGGTGCCTATGGCGAAACTCCGTGTAAGGCAGGCGGTTTACAATCAGGACGGCACGCTTTGCGTTGAAGGCCAGGTGACCCTTGGCTTTCTCAACAAGGCTACCGGTCGTCCGACACGTTGTCCGGAGAAGCTTGTGGAAGCGATAGAGGCTCATATCAATGACAGATGATATTTGTAAAGATTATTTTAACACTTAAATAGTTTAGACTATGTTTTTTATTGTTCCTTTGGGTGTTGTTGGCCCGTGGCAGGTGGTGATTATCGCCCTTGTCATCATTCTCCTTTTCGGTGGAAAGAAGATTCCTGAGCTCATGAAAGGCCTTGGAAAAGGTGTCAAGAGCTTCAAGGACGGCATGAACGAGGTTGAGAGCCAGATCAGTGACATTGACAAGGATCTCAACTCCACAGCCAAGACTCCGGACAAAATCGAGAAGATCGAGAAGAAATAATGGCGGCTGGAGAAGCTGAGATGTCCTTCTGGGACCATCTGGAGGTGCTGAGGGGAACATTGTTCCGCTCAGTGCTTGTCATTACGCTTGTCAGTGTCGTGGCCTTTTGCTTCAAGTCGTTGGTCTTTGACGACATCATCCTGGCTCCGACAAAAAGCGACTTCTTCATCTATAAATGGCTGAGAATGGGGAATATGCAGATGTCGCTGGTGAATCTGGACATATCCGCCCAGTTCTTCGTGCATCTTCAGGTCGCGTTCGAGTTGGGCTTCATCCTGTCTTTCCCGTATGTCTGTTTCGAGATCTGGAAATTCATAGCCCCAGCTCTTTACAGGAATGAAAAGCGTGCGGTAAGAGGGGCATTCCTTTCCGCATCGTTCCTGTTCTATCTTGGACTTGTAATCGGTTATTATCTTATCGTTCCGATCTCGCTTAACTTTTTCATGGGCTACAAGATCAGCGATGATGTGATGAACACGATCTCGCTGACTTCGTACATCTCGATGTTCACTTCAACTGTGCTGGCGTTCGGCATTGTGTTTGAATTTCCTATCGTTGTCGTGATCTTGTCTAAACTCGGGATTGTCACCAGAAACACTCTGATTAAATATCGCAGGCATGCGATAGTGGTTATACTATGCATCGCTGCCATCATAACACCCGCGGATCCGATGTCGATGTTGATCGCCGCCGCTCCTTTGCTGATTTTGTACGAGGTTTGCGTGATGTGCTGTAAACCGGCACGGCCGGAAGATGCGCTTGAAGAGATTAAGGAGGAGGCGTAAATGATTTCAATTAATGGATTGACTGTGGCCTACGGTGGCTACACACTTTTGGACAGTATAGATTTCCACATCAGTGAGAAGGACAAGATCGGTCTTGTCGGCAAAAACGGAGCGGGGAAGTCCACGATCATGAAACTGATCTGCGGGCTTCAGTCTCCGACATCCGGAAGCATCGACAAGCCGAACGATCTGCGTATCGGCTACCTGCCTCAGATCATGGAACACCACAAGGGGAGAACCGTGATGGAGGAGACATTGACCGCTTTTGACCACATCACAGAGATTCAAGCCGAACTTGACAGCGTGAACGCCCAACTGGCTGAGAGAACTGACTATGAGTCAGATGAATACCTTTCTTTGATCAACCGACTGAATGACTTGACAGACGCTATGGCTATGAGTCAGTCGGAGCCTCCGGAGGTTCTTGCCCAGAAGACGCTTTTAGGCCTTGGCTTTAAGGATGAGGATTTCGGGCGAAAGACTGAGACGTTCAGCCAAGGGTGGAATATGCGCATAGAGCTGGCGAAGATCCTGCTGTCCGAGCCGGATGTCCTGCTTCTGGACGAGCCTACGAACCATCTTGACATAGAATCAATCGAATGGCTGGAGGATTATCTTAAGAGCCATCGCGGGTCTTTGCTTCTTGTCTCGCACGACAGGAGGTTCCTCGACACCGTGACAAACCGCACGGTCGAGATCATGCTCGGGCATATTCATGACTACAAGGTTCCGTACAGCAAGTACGTCGAGTTGCGCAAGGAAAGGCTCGCGCAGCAGATGGCGGCCTATGAGAACCAGCAGAAGATGATCGAGAAGACGGAGGATTTCATCAACCGTTTCCGCTACAAGCCTACGAAATCAAATCAGGTACAGTCCCGCATCAAGCAGCTCGAAAAACTTGACAGAGTGGAGATTGACGAGACTGACAACGTCACGCTGACGGTTAAGTTCCCGCCGGCTCCGCGTTCCGGAGACATTGTCTTCAAAGGCAAGGATCTGACAGTCGGCTATCCGGAGAAGGTCGTCTTCAGGAACGCTGAGATAGAGGTCAGAAGGGGAGAGAAGGTCGCCTTGATCGGACGCAACGGTGAGGGTAAGACTACCCTTATGCGTGTGATAATGGGGGAGTTGCAGCCTATCAGCGGTGAGGCCAAGACCGGCTACAATGTTTCTATCGGGTATTACGCTCAGAATCAGGAGGACATCCTTGACCGTAATCTTACCGTGTGGGAGACCCTTGACAACATAGCGGTCGGAGATGTAAGGAACAAGCTTCGTGACATTCTGGCTCAGTTCCTGTTTCGTGGTGAGGACATCGACAAGAAGGTAAGTGTCCTGTCAGGCGGCGAGCGCGCAAGGCTTGGAATGGCAAAGTTTATGCTCCAGCCATACAATGTGTTGGCGCTTGACGAGCCGACCAACCATATGGACATCAAGTCCAAGGATATTCTCAAACAGGCTCTGAAGGCGTACGATGGCACGCTGATTGTGGTCTCACACGACCGTGATTTCCTTGAAGGCTTGGTTGACAAGATGTATGAGTTCCGCGACGGAAAGGTCAAGGAGCATCTTGGAAGTGTCCATGAGTTCCTGGAAGAGAGGAAGATAGAGAATCTTCAGGAATTGGAGAGGCGTTTCTCTCCCAAAGTGTCTGCGGTACCCGATGCAAAGAATGAGGTTGATTCTGTCAGAAAGGAACAGGCCCAGAAGGAATTCGAACAAAGACGGAGTGATTCCAAGGAAATCCGCAGGATTCGGCACAGGGTCGAATTCCTTGAGTCAGAAATCGGCAAGGTCGAGGCGAGGATGAAGGACATCGAGAAGATTCTCTCCAATCCCGGGCCTGGTGATGACATAATGGAGCTCACCAGAACCTACCTTGAGGACAAACGCGAGCTTGACCACAAGACAGCGGAGTGGGAATCCTTGATGGAAAAAATTGATGAATAGGAAAATTTAATTTATAAAGGTTATGAATATCAAATCTTTATTTATGGCGATTTCCGCCATTGCTTTAACATCTGCGGTTTCCGTCGCGCAGACCAGGACCATCGAACATGAATATTCAGAGTTTGATGCCATCTCAGTGTCGGACGGCTTCAAGGTCACCTTGGTTGAAAAGGATGGCTATAATGCCAAATTCAAAGTAAGCGATGCCCTTGAGAGTTATCTTGAATGCTACGTTAAAGCCGGCACACTTTACATCGGGCTTGATGACAAGTCAATACCTAAGGAAGTCAAGAAATCTTTCAAAGGTAAGAATTCGGATGGTCCTGTACTTGAAGCCACGGTTTATGTCTCGTCACTTAACTCAATCACTTTAAATGATGACTGTACGTTCTCATCAAGCAATAGTCTGAATTCCGGCAAATTCAAAATGGATCTATCCGGCAATTCAAGCATAGCCAATCTTAACGTGAACGCGGAGTCTGCTGTGATTTCCGTAGGCAAAAAGGCAAAGCTATCTTCTTTCAATGTGAAGGCCGGGGACAATGTGACTGTCAATGCGGACGGGAGCGCGACGGTTGTCCTGGAATATTCGGCGAAAACTCTCAATGTGAATAATTCGGGTTCCGCTGACCTTGCCGTCAACGGTCAATGCGAAACGGCTTCCGTCGCTACTGACAACAGTGCCAAACTATCCCTTTCCGGCAAAGCCAACTCTTTGAAAGTCACTGGTAAAGGAGGATCTTCAAAGATTGATGCGGTCACGATGTCTGTGGATGATGTGACCGTGTCATTGGATGGTGCGGATCTTACCGTAACTCCTGGCAAAAATCTTTCGCTCGACCTCGGCAAAGGCGCAAGTGTCTGCTACTCAGGAGATCCTGTGATCAAGATCGTGAAGATCCAGAATGCGACTGTAACCCGTAAGTAATCATGTTCGTCCTGGATTCTCATTGCGACACACCCACGATGATGATGCGTGGGCGTGACATCGGAATGAATAACGAGAGGGGGCACGTTGATCTGCCAAAACTGAAGGCAGGGGGAGTCGATGCCTCCTTTTTCGCTTTATACACATCCGCCGACCTACAGCCAGACGCGGCCACACGCTACGCTTTGGAAATGATCGGCCGGATCTACGATGCCGTTGAAGCCAATTCCGGGATCGCCTCACTTGCATTCTCGCCGGATGACGCTTTGAGGAATAAGGCTAAAGGACTCGTTTCCATATTCATAGGTATGGAGAACGGGGCTTCGATCCAAAAGTCGCTCCCTTTGCTCAGGGTTTTTCATAAGCTTGGGGTACGGTACATAACCTTGACCCATAACGGTGACAATGAAATAGCGGACTCCGCCGCGCAGGGACAGCGTTGGCACGGATTGAGCCCGTTCGGCAGGGAAGTGGTGGCGGAAATGAACCGACTGGGAATGATCATCGATGTCGCGCACGCCTCAGATGAGACTTTCTACGACACTCTTGAATATTCCCGCGCTCCGATTGTTTCCACACATTCCTGCTGTCGTGCCTTGGCTCACCACAGAAGGAATATGTCCGATGAGATGCTGCGCGCGCTTGCTGACAAAGGCGGCGTGATCCAAATCAATTTCTATCCGGTATTCCTTTCGGATGCGTTCGCCAAGACTCTGGCGGATTCCGGACTGGAGTCCAAGAGCTGGACCGAGCAGGACTGGATCAACGATCCGTTGAATCCGGAAAAGGCCGCCGCTTGGAACGCTGTGCTGGATGAGTTTGCCGCTTTGCCAAGACCTTCCTATAAGGACGTGGTGGATCACATCGACCACGCCGTTAAGGTGGCGGGTATAGACAGTGTCGGAATCGGAACCGACTTCGACGGCATCGAGGTTACTCCAGCCGGACTTGAGAACATCTCAAAAATCGGAGTGATCTTTGACGAGATGTCAAGCCGTGGCTATACCGATGATCAGATAGAGAAGGTCGCTGGCAAGAATTTCCTAAGAGTGTTCAATGACGTGACCTCTTTGACTGCCAAATAGCCTGCAAATAGCCATAATAATAGCGATAACAAAAATGTTTGCTTGGTAAACAAATTTGTTATCACTATTTATTTTCAATTATTTGCGGTCGCTGAGCATAAATAACCTGAGTTCATCGAGCGCGGCCGCAGCGAATCTCTCAATATTCCTTTTCCTGTCGTTCTTATAGACCTTTTTGACGGTTTTCGTCCCGTTAGGGCCTGCGATTCCGATCCATACAGTGCCTACTGGATTATGCTCATCGCCTCCGGGCCCTGCCAATCCTGTGGTCGAGACAGCATAAGTGCTCCCGGTCAAATTTCTGGCCCCTTCAGCCATCGCCGCCGCCACTTCGGAACTTACAACTCCATATTCATTGATTGTGGCCTCCGGAACTCCAAGGACTTTTTCCTTGACTGGGATGGCGTAGGATGTGACGGAGCCGAGGTAATATTCAGAAGCCCCGGGAACGGAGGTGATCAAGGAGGAAATCTTGCCTCCGGTGCAGGACTCGGCCGCGCTGAGGGTCATCCCTGAGCCACGGAACAAGGCTCCAACGGCGTTCTCCAGCGTGTCATCATTGTAGGAATATATCTTGTCTCCCAAAATCGGCCTGAGACGCGCGAACTGCTCATCAATGCGCCTTTCCTCCTCATCCTTGTCTCCACCGTAAATTGAAAGCCTGAGACGGACTCCTGTCAAAGGATTAGGCAGGTAGGCAAGGTGCATATCCTCCGGCAGACAGTCCTCCCAAGACTCAATTTCCTTGGAAAGCGCGGATTCAGCCAACCCGAAGACCATCACGCACTTATGGAATATGTCCGTAAGTGGGTTGTGCTCCTTAACGTCCTTGATCACATCAGGAATCGCCCCGACCGCCTCAAACGGAACGCCTGGCAGGGCATAGAGAGAGGCCTGATGTCCGTATCTTTCCTTAGGGAAGCGGAACACCATAATCGGCGCCGTGCCGAGGTGGTTGACAATCACTTCGCAAGTGTCCGGGACGAGCGCCTGAGCCTTGTTGATGTCCAGAACATCAAGTCCCCTTGCGTGAAGGATTTCGTGGACCATCTTGAGCTGGCCTTCATTCACCACATAACCCTTGCTTCCGGAAATCTCCGCCAAAGCCGCTTTCGTGATGTCGTCCTTGGTTGGACCAAGACCTCCGGTAGTTATGACTATCTCGTTGTGAGTGAGTTCGTTTGTTAGATTGCAGACAATCTCGTCGTGGTCATCCCCGAATGAAGTCATTCTTGTGACTTTCACGCCAATCTCCTCAAGCGCCTGGGATATATGCGAGGAATTGGTGTCCACTATCTGGCCGATCAGAATCTCGTCGCCGATAGTACAGATCGATGCGTTTGCCATATTCAGATTTTATTTTGTCAAACTATTGTTTTCAAGGTATTTGTTGATCTTCTTCACTATTGAAGGTCCTTCGTAGATGAAACCGGTGTAGATCTCTATCAGACTCGCTCCGGCGTCCAGCATTTCCTTGGCCTGCTCCGGCGACATTATTCCACCGACACCCACTACCGGCAGCCTTCCGGACGTGAACTGATGAATATGCTTGACCATAGCGAGGCTTTTCTCGTACAAAGGAGCTCCGGAGAGCCCTCCGTTGCCGATTTTCTCTATTCTATCCTTGTTTGTCGTGAGCCCGTCACGGGATCTGGTCGTGTTGCCGGCCACGATTCCGTCGATTCCTGATTGCATACAGTATTTCAGGATTTCGTCAAGTTCCTCTGTCGGAATGTCAGGGGAGACCTTGACCAGAATCGGCTTATAGGCATCGTAGCATATCCTTAAATCCAGCAACGGATCGAGAATATCCGACAGGTATGACACGTCCTGAAGATTCTGCAGGCCGTGAACATTTGGGCAGGAGACATTGATCGTGAACATATCCACAAAGTCGTACATATACGAGAACGCCTTCTTGTAGTCAGCGATGGTGTCCTCGTCCGAGGCGCTGGTGCTGTTCTTCGCTATGCTCGCCGCGATAATCGTCTTTGGCGGATCCTTTTGAATATGTCTGATCGCGTTCTGGATGCCTTTGTTGTTTATCCCCATCCTGTTTATGATAGCGTTGTCCTGCGGGAGCCTGAACAGTCGAGGCTTGGGATTGCCCGGCTGAGCCTCCGGAGTCAGGGAACCGATCTCGATGAACGAGAATCCGAACCACGACAGCTCGTTGTAAAACTCTCCGTTCTTGTCCAAACCGGCGGCCAGACCGACGGGCGACGGGAAATTGATCCCGAACACATTCCTTGACAGCGATGGAGTCTTGTGGCTGTAAATCAGCTTCATCAGTTTTCCGGCGAAAGGAATCCGCCGTAGAAGTCCGAGTCCTTTGAAAGTGAGATTATGCGCCGTTTCCGGTGAGAATTTGAACAAAATCGGCCTGATGAGTTGTCTGTACATATTCATTGATGTTTTTCTGCACTTGCCTTGGTTTTCCACACCAAGGTTTGTGACGACAAATTTAGACAAAATCAGCAGAACACAGAAGGGATTTCTTCTCAAACATTCCGTCAATCGATCTCCTTGAACGTTCCGTTGTCATAGAAAACCAGAATCTTTGTGATCCTTGGCGTGTCTGGTTTGGATTCGGCAGGGGAGACTTGCTCTGTTTGAGGCTTATTATCAATAGTTTCCGGCTCTTCTGGAAACAAATCTGGCTCTTGAGAATCGAATAATCGGCCGCTGTCCTTGCCTGTGGTGGACAATCGCGGCTCCTCGGTGAGTTGTGGCGCTTGAGGGGAATTCTGACTCTTGTACATTTTACCCTTTCCTGCGATCAGCCAATCAAGATTCAGGTCGGGATAGTTTTGAGCCATACTTTGTATGAAATCAAACCCCGGCTTGTTCCTTCCCGCAAGAATATGTGATATGCTGGCCTTGGCCACACCTAATCTTTCCGCAAGCTGCGACTGTGTGATATTCTCGGCATCCAAAAACCGCTGCAATCTATTGTTCATTACAAAAGTGATTTGTTTACAAAAATAACATAATAAGTTGTAAAAATCAACTAAAAGATGATTGTTACAAAAGTGAAATGGAATACACATAAAACGTAACTTAATTAGAAACAAATTTCAATGAGTGAATATAATTAATTGATAAAGAATATAAATACTCTTGTATTTATATAGAGAATTACTGTAAACTAACGATTAGATCCCGAATTTACACTCAATACCTATATGTGAATTTTATTAAAATTCAATAAATAATCAGATAATCAATATATTGCAGACAATAACCTATGTTGATTAGTATCCCTTATTGCACAAAAGTAATTTGTTTCACCCTTGCCGGCTATATTTACAAAAGTAAATGGCACTTTGAGTTTTGTAAACCCGTTTTGACTGTTAAACTGTTTAGAGATGTGACTTCTCCGAGAATTTGATATTTCTTATACTTAGGTTAACTTTGTATGGAATTTTAAAATCTCAACGAGATGATACCTTCTATAAAAATTGAGGATTACAACTACCCACTTCCTGACGAGCGGATTGCGAAATATCCGCTTGCGGAGCGGGATGCCTCAAAGCTTCTGCGCTATGAGAACGGCGATGTCTGCGAGTACATATTCAAGGATATTCCCTCTCTCTTGCCTTCCGGCTCTCTTATGATATTCAATGACACCAAGGTTGTGCCAGCCAGGCTTTATTTTCAGCGTGAGACTGGTGCGCACATCGAGATCTTCTGCCTTGAGCCTGTCAATCCTCCTGAATATAACACCGCTTTCGCCGCGACGGAGCGTTGTCGTTGGAAATGTGTGATCGGGAATGCTAAGCGCTGGAAGAATGACGTTCTTTCCTTGTATAATACGGATAGTGATGAGGCTATTTCCGCGATGGGATTGAAGGCCAGCCTTGTCGAGCGTAACGGTGAGACCGGTATTGTGGAGTTTTTCTGGGATGGCGGGATCCCTTTCTCCAGAGTGCTGGAACTGTGCGGCACGGTCCCGATTCCTCCGTATCTCAATCGTGAGACAGAATCGATTGACACAGAGCGCTATCAGACCCTGTATGCTCATATCCGCGGCTCCGTGGCAGCTCCTACGGCCGGACTGCATTTCACGCAGTCTGTATTGGACAATATCGCCGCCAAGGGCATTGACTGTGAGAATGTCTGCCTTCACGTCGGAGCCGGCACTTTCCTTCCGGTCAAGAGTTCGGATGTGGCTGATCATCCGATGCACAGGGAGCCGTTTGTGGTCACTCTTGACCTTCTCAAGCGCATAAAGGCCAATAAAGGCAAGCTGATTGCGGTCGGTACGACTTCCGTACGTACTCTGGAATCATTGTACTATGTCGGTGTAAGCTGCATCGAGAAAGGCAAGCCGGAGGATGTGGGCCAGTGGGCTCCTTATGAGCGTGAATATTCATATTCATTGGAAGAGTCGTTGGACGCCATAATCTCTTATTTGGAGAACAACGGGCTGAATGAGCTTATGGTTGGCACAAGAATCATCATTGTGCCGGGCTTCCGTTTCAGGCTTGTCGATCTTTTGATAACAAATTTCCACCAACCGGAAAGCACTCTGATTCTGCTGATTTCAGCGTTTGTAGGCGGTGACTGGAAGACCATCTATGACTATGCTCTCGGGCACGGCTTCAGGTTCCTCAGCTACGGCGACAGCTCGCTTCTTTTCCGCCGTACTTCTTAAGTCCTTTGTGGATTGATGGTTACAAGCCTTTGCGAATGTTAAGTAAATTGCTTACATTTGCAAATATTACTAACGATGATTTATTATGGCTGATTCATCTGAATTCGAAAGCATCTGTCCTTACAACGATGCTGAGGCGGTCGAGGCCTTGAACAAGGTCGCGAATCATCCCGCTGTGCTGGCTATTTCCGAATATCTTTTCCCTGACGAGCCGATCTTTTTCCTTCGGAACGCATTGAAGAGTGTGCATAATATCGATGAGTTCCAGGAAATTGTGATGAACAAGGCTGTGTCCTGGGTTATGGATAACACAATCCACAACTTCTCCTATGACGGCATCAGTTATATCAAGGAGATCAAAGGAAAATTCCTTGCGATGTCCAATCACAGGGACATCATCCTTGATCCGGCCATCACCCAACAGGTGCTTTTTAGGAACGGCATCCCGATGACGGAGATCTGTGTCGGTGACAACCTCATCAAGCAGAGCAAGACCGTTGAATATCTGCTCCGTTCCAACAGGATGATCCGGGTGATCCGCGGGATTTCGGCAAGGGAACTCTATCTGTCCTCGCAGATTCTGTCTAAATACATCCGTCAAACCATCACTTCCGGTAAATCTTCTATCTGGTTGGCACAGAGGCAGGGCCGCACAAAAGACGGAATCGACACTACGGAGCAGGGCCTGCTGAAGATGTTGGATATGAGCGGCACGAAATCGTTCAAAGAGAATTTTTCCGAGCTGAACATCGTTCCTCTCAGCATCTCTTATGAATATGAGCCATGCGATGTCCGCAAGGCTCGTGAGATCTTGATTTCCAGGACTCAGAAATATGTCAAGACGCGCACCGAGGATATGCACAGTATTGTTATGGGTATCCGCCAGCAGAAGGGTGACGTGCATCTCAACTTCGGTCTGCCGATAACTCCTGACGAGATCGAGTTGGCTTCGCATTGCGACAAGAATGACCGTTATCAGGCCATCAGACACGCTGTTGACAAGAGGATCATCGCCGGCTATCAGCTTTGGAAGACTAACTACATCGCTTATGACCTTGTAAATCATAGTTATAAGTATGCGGAGCTTTATACTCCGGAGGATGTTGAGAAGTTTACGGAATATACTGAGCATCGGTTGGATAAGGTCGAGCGTCGTCTCAACCGTGCCGAACTTCGTGACATCTTCCTTCGCATCTATTCCAATCCGGTTGAGTCTAAGGAGCGTCTTGTTTCTGGTGAGCCGCTTCGCCAGGAATAACTTCGGCGCTGGGCCGCCTGTTGTTCGACAGTAGCTCAACCATCAGTGTGCTCATTGGTCGCTGAGCCAGTCGAAGCGACTCTGTTGCAAAAATTAGCGCATTAATCCCTTCAAGATAGGGTGTTCAAAAATAGAAAATTCCCAAATTTTGCACGTTACCAAAATTTGGGAATTTTTAT
>ERZ1034980.566-NODE-566-length-26342-cov-4.782706_pt1 | contig 26342 bp, 47 predicted proteins | sample MGYA00520622_ERZ1034980 | MGnify/ENA primary metagenome ERZ1034980 (study PRJEB33766, sample SAMN09781791) | gut metagenome | biome: gut microbiome | host: Homo sapiens | place: Madagascar | study: EMG produced TPA metagenomics assembly of the PRJNA485056 data set...
CACCAGCTCCCTGATGAACGCTATCGAATCCGACTGCCTCTGCGGCCTCTGGTTGTTGGGTGCGTTCTTCCACCCGTCTCGGTTTCCCTTGGCCATCTGAAAATCAGGCCTCCTTCCCGCGCACGCGCCCTGTGGGTACCCCCCGTGCGCCCTGTTGGTGCCCTGCCGTGCGCTTGGGGCGCTTGCTCGCCTTCGAAGAGAACAGCTTCTCGCACGCATCCCAGCACGCGCATCCGTATTCGGTGATGGAGTACATCCCGCCTCCCTCGGACTCGAAGACGCCCTTCTCCGCCAGCGAGTCAGCTATCCCCAGGATCGTCTCTGGCGGCTGCTCTCTGAGGATACGGTTGTTGAAGTCGACGTGGACGCACTCGTCCACGACGTCGAAGCTGCGGGTGCGGCCCAGCCTGCGGGCGAGGACCCTCAGCACCATCAGCTCTCCGAGGTTCAGGTCCGTGCCGTGCCAGAGCGGCTTTCCGGGTCCCTTCTCTTCTTTTCTCATCTTATATATCTCTTCTCTTCTATATATAAGGCGTTTGCATATGCAATTGGATATGCAATTGCATGGCCTCCGCTACAGCTGACCGCCTGTGGACTGCTGCTTCCACCTTCCTGCCTTCGCTGCGCGTCTGCGCTGCTCGGAGACCTCTCGGTACCTGTCGACGTCCTCTTTCGGGCTATAAGCGATCGGCTGTACGAAACCGTCGTTTTTCGCGCGGAAAACTCCCGAATTTTCGGCGGTTTCAAGTAGGTTCTTCGCCTTTTTCGGCCCGATTCCGCAGTACCTTTGGACGCTTTTCGCCAAATCCTGTACCGTCAGCTCCACGCCCTCGCAGGCTGCGCGGTACAGCTCCGTCTTGACCACCAGATGCACGCCGAGTCCCTCTGCGCCCGCAGCGTCGGCGAGCCTCCTGAGCCTCGGGGTGTCCAGCTCCCCTATCGGCTGCTTGTACCACGGCATGTCCAACATGATCACCTCCCATCGTGCCATATGGTCACATCGGCGAGATGCGTTATCGTGCGGGAGCCTTATCCTTTTTCACCACCATGCGACCGCATTCCGGGCAGTAAGGCGTGATGCTGTCGACGTCCTTCCACGCCCACTTCCCGCATGCGGAGCACTTGACGCCGACGTAGGTGACCATCGGCGTGCATGTAGCCACCTCGACGAGGCTTGAATCGGCCCCTCTCTCGTCCCATGCGCCGTCATTCCAGTTGCGGGACGCGAGGCCGCACAGCTCGTCCACCGCGACAGGTATCACAGCCTTTCCTGGCTTTCGCCAGATGTTCGTCCTCATAGCGCGTCCACGCGATTGCTCGCGGCTTCCATCCTCTCGAATATCCACTTCATCACCGGCACCGCCATCGAGTTGCCGATCGCCTTGTACCTGGGGCCGTCCGGGCAGTCCTCGGCTGGCTTGCCCCGGTACGGGATGAGAGTCCAGTCGTCCGGGAACCCCTGCAGCCTCTCGCACTCGCGAGGGGTCAGCCTTCTAACGGTCATCTCTTCCTCCTTGTTCGTGTCGTCGAAGAGCGTCTGCGTGTTTGAGGTGGCAAGGGTGAGCGACAGCTCATCGCTGACGAGCGCACCCTTTCCGCCACCAGCGCAGCCGCACCTGACAAGCAGCGTGCAGCTCATGTGCTTACTCCCTACCGGCGGAGATTATCGGATGGTCACCCGCAACAAGGAGAGTTCCGGCGCACTCGACGTCCACCGCCGCGTTGCTCGTGGTGCTCGTCATGCAGACAACGGGTTCGCCGGTGGCAACCGCCTTGTCCCTGTCCACCAGTTGGTTGCCGTCGCCGTGGCTGCCCGCTGCACAGGGAGACCCGCACACCTCGGCGACATACGTCTGCTGTTTCATCCCTGGCTGGGCCGACAGCGCCCCGCTGAGCGTGCCATCTCCTTGAATCCGCACCTCGTCGCGGGTGTTCTGCGCGAACCCGATCACTGCGGGCGCGTGCCAGTCCGCCGTGAGGGTGTTGGAGTTCTCCTCCTCGTAGCCTACAGAGCTGGCGCCGCTTCCAGCGCTGTATTTGAAGCCTGCGCACGAAGGGCCGCGTCCAGCTGCGGAGGCAAGCTCTTGCCTCTTCTCTCGGCTCGGCTGATAATCCCGGCGCATGCCCTCGGGCTCAAACAGAACCTCGAGGGGGGGGCAGGCTCCAAGACGTCCGACAAGAAAGACACGTCGGCGTCGCTGGGGTACTCCGAAGAACTGCGCGTCAAGTACCCTCCATGCCAGACCATACCCGATGTCATCCAGGCTTCGGAGCAGGCATCCGAAATCCTCCCCATGCGTGCTTGAGAGCGCTCCCGGGACGTTCTCCCAAAGAACCCACTCAGGCCGGACATCGCGAACCGCTCGAACATATTCCCACATGAGTCCAGACGCTCCCTCGAGTCCGGTGCGGGTTCCGGCAATGGAAAAAGACTGGCATGGGCTGCCTCCGACGATGAGGTCCGGCTTTCCGAAATCTTTGACAAATCTCCTCCAATCGACTTTCGTCACGTCCCCCAGGTTCGGCACCTGCGGGAAATGCTGTTTAAGGACGGCAGACGGGAACTGGTCGATCTCCGCGAACGCGAGCGGCTCCCATCCCATGCCGTCACATGCCACCGATGCGGCCTCGATGCCGCTGAAAAGGCTTACGTATCTCACCTATCGATTACCTCCAACAGGACCCATCTCCCTCACGAGGTCCCACGGGCGGACATCCATAGCGAGAGATAGGTTCAACAAGATGTCGATGCCGCAGTTGCGGCCGTCGTTGATCGCGTGTCTCAGGGTCGAGCCGCTTATCCCCGCCTCCTCCGCGAGCTGCTTGCGCGTCATGCCTTCATCGATCAGCCAGTGGTCGATGGCCTTGCCGTCGATGACGTAGGCTTTTCTCGCCATCGCTAAATCACCTCCGCGCGACAATTTGGACAGTAGTTGAGATGATTGTCGGCTGGACTGCCGCAAGTCAGCTCCCACTTCTCGCCGCATCTCGAACACTCGAAGCCGCTTCCGTCGTATGGGTCGGCGACGTTCTTGCACGTCCGGCGAGGCTCGCAGTCCCTCGCCACGGTCCGCAGGTCGAACGCAAGAGCTCTGGCCTCCATCGGCGATATGCGCACCTTACCCTCGTCCGCCATCGCCTCGAGCCGCCCAGCGATACGCAGGACCTCGTCTAGCTCAAGCATTTGAGAACCTCCGGCACGTGTCCTCCTGCATGTCCTTGTAGTTGTCGACGACCCAGCCGAGCGCCCACTCGGCGGCCTCCCATGCCGCCAGACGCTCGCGTGCCTGCCTCTCGTCGAAGGCCTCCTCGAATTCCAGCTCGCATATCCCGAAGTCGCAGCAGCCCTCCAGCAGGTGGCGGCAGTCCACGCACGTCGGCTCGTAGCTAGTCATCGTTTTCTCCTTCCGGGTCGATGAGGTCGGCGAGCTTCTCAAGGACAACGTCGAAGTCGTGAAAGTCCTCGAAGCCGACCACCGCCTCGGCGAGCTCGTCGAAGAACTGCTCCTTGTACCGGATGCGGTGGCCGATGGTCAGGTATCGCAGGTTCTCGGCCACCTCGCGGCGCTTCTCATCGCTAATCCTCATACAGCACCTCAAGCCCGTACGCGACGGCTGCATCATGCTCGATTCGGCATCCGCGTGCGTTCTCCCAGCCTTTGCAGAAGTAGGCCGCATGGCACAGGCTCATGTTCTCGAGCGACTTGGCTAAAAAGCACAGCGGGACCTGCACCACGCCGCGCTCCTCCATGGCCTCGTCGCTGTACCACTCGTCGGTGAACAGGGTGTTTACGAACTCGTAGCCCATCTCACGCAGCTTAGCGTGCGCCTTATCCCTCGTCTCCGCGATCTCCTCGTCTGTCTTACCAGCCATAGGCTGCGAAATCATCGCTCGCTTAGTCATCTGCGACCACCTCTCCAGGTAATAATTGATATTGGCCGGGGTCTATTCCATAGACATAGCCGTACTTGTCGCTGAGCTGCTTCATCACATCGTTTAGCGCTAAGGCCGCATCAGGCTTATAGCTCACAGCCTGCTTGTATCGACCTATCTTCAGAAACCCACCTTTATAGCGTTCGGCTTGAAAAGCACTGCACTTTGGCTTGAAGGTGCTGAAATCCTCTTCGGTCCATGAGATGCGGTATCCCCTGCCTTTCTCGTCCAGCAAACTCCACTTGACGGTACGAGCACCTGCGATTATCGACAGCTCAGGCTCGCTCAACGTCAGCGTCTTAGGCATCGTCAACCTCCATCAGGTCGTAAACGCTCATCCCGGTCGCGTCCGCGAGGTTGAGCATCGTGCTCATGCGCGGCTCCTTCACGCCGTTGAGCCATTGGCTCGGTATGCAACCCGTTACTCCGACCATCTTGGCCAGCTCTTTCTGCGTCGTGTGCGTCCTTGCCATCCATTCGCGCAGTGCCTCGGCGTTGAGCCTGTACCTCTTCGGCCCGGTCTGGGGCGCGCGCACTATGTCGATGAGGCGCTCGACCTCATCGCGGCTGAGGGTCCAGTCGATGTCGGTGTGCACGTCGAGGGCGTCGATGACGTCGTTGATCTCGCAGCGCTCCTCACCGGTCTCGTCGTCCTCGAGAAACACGATGTTTCGCAGCGCGGTCACGATGTCCCGGCGCTCGCGGTCGCTTACTCGGTCATGTACTCGGCCAGCCAGTTCCCTAGTTCCACAGTAAGGTTCCCCAGTAGGCTTGCGCCGCGTGTACGCGGTCACGGAATCGTCTCGCTTCATTTGTCATCTCCATCCATGTCGTAGAGCTTCGCGAGCGCGAGCGCCGTGAGCGCCGGAACCGTGTCCGCTAACGCGCCTTGCCCGGCGGCGAGTTCCACGACGACGCGCAGGGCATACGCAGTCGCGACGATGAGCCAGAGCATACTCAGCAGTCGGTCAACCTTCATCGCGCACCTCCTCGCGCCGCTTGTCGCTAGTGAATGTCATCAAAACCAGCTCCGAACATGCAGTCGTAATCGCACTCCCAGGTCTCTCCGTCGCGGCTCATGGTCGCCCCGTACTTCGGAGTGCCGCCGAGATCGTCGCCCCAGAAGTGGAAGTGCCATCCAAGGAAGTCGAACTCCTCGTCGTACTTGTCGGCGGCGTTCCTCCTGTTGCCGTGCTGCTCGTAATCGTCCCACCCGAACTTGCGGGAAAGGTCATCGAACGTGTATCGGGTAGGCTCGTCCTTGCCGTCCTCCCACTCGTAGACCTCTGGCCATCCCTGCTTGTAGCAGCCGACGCGGACGCTGCCGTCCCCCATGACTCCATGGTGCGAGTGCTCGAACCACTTGCAGCCGCCAGGGTGTTTCATGATGTTCGCGTACACGCGGAGTCCAGTAGGCAGTGAAGCCTCGTCAGCGTCGTATACGCCTACGTCCTCCTTATCGGTTCTGCGCTCGCCGTTGAGGTACACGAACGCGCCGTAGTCGCTGTATGCCATAGCTAGTCCTCCTTTGCTGTCAGCTTGCGGCACTTTTCATCGGTAATCATTCGTCCTCACCGTCCATCCACGCATACTGTCTAAACAGCTCTACGGGTGAGTCGATGGTCACGGTTTCAGCGTCGATGGTCACGACATCGCCAGATTCGAGTAGCACGACTGCGACCGGGAACGCAACTTGTCCAGCCGGAAATCCACCGATCATAATCGATGCTCCATGCGTATATGCTTTTTGGTAGAAGCCAATAAGCAACGCCCTAGTCTTTTCTCCCGAATCATCGTGAATGGAACAAGGTGTCATGTTCATTCGGAATCACCTACCAGCATGTCGAGAAGGCGCTTAATGCTGTTTTGGTTTAGCTCTAACAGAACTTCATCAGCCCAGACCTTTGACCTGTCTACGTCAATAGCCGAAATCTTGTCTATGTTGACGATGTAGATGCGACCTTTATAGTCGTAAAGCTGGATGAACTCTTTATTCATCTTCGCTCACCTCCCGCACACCTTGCAGATGTATTCGCTCTCTCGCACTGCGCCCGTGACGTTGCCGCGCTCATCTCTGACCAAGTTCAGCCTGACGCCGCAGACCGGGCAGAACCCGAGCCAGCCGACACGACGCGGGACCTTGTTCGGGTCGGTCATGAACTTGCTCTGCACCCTGATACCGCACCTCGGGCACTCGATTGTCCTTCTCATTTGCCTTCACCCCTCAGCTTGCGGATGCGGTCGGCGATGTCGCGCATGACAACCCTTTCGCAGGTTTCGCTTTTGTCGGCGATGCACGATGAACAGTCGAATGCACTCTTGCCAAAATAGGCGCAGGCTTCGTAATCCAGCGCGTCAGCACCCCTGTCCAAATCCTCCAGCAGCTTCTCCCAGCTGTCTGGCTGAGTAAGGTGCATTTGAAATGCGAATCTCTCGATACCGTTTGCGAATACGACAATCCATCTGTCCTTGATGGATATTCCTTTCGAGCGGTATAGAAAGCCCCTAATGTTGTTTTGGAATCCGTTGCTTGAATACAGCACATCGGTATCCAGCGGAATCTCGCGGCCCTCGGCATCCTTCGGCAGCTCGATGTTCGCCATTAGTCCTCACCACTCAATTTGCGGATTCGCGCGGCGATGTCGTTAACGAATTGAGATCCGCAGGTCTCATCATTCGCTTCGTCCGCAGGGCAGCCAACGCACCCCTTATCACCGTTGAACCAAGTGCAGCACGACGCACCAAGGCTGCGGTTCGCGGCTTCTGCCGCGTATTTCAGGTCATCTAGCAGCTTCTTCCAGCTGTCGGGCTGGGCGGGATTTACTAGGTAAACGTCCTTTGGACGGCAGGTAATGTTCCAGCAGTACAAATCGCCCGGAAGGCGAAACGCCCACTCTTTGCTAAAGGGGTCAAATTCGATGCGTTTAATGCACAGCTTCTCGCCCTTCTTGTTGTACAGCACCTTCGTATACAGCGGAATCTCCCGCCCATCCGCATCGCGGGGCAGGGCGATCTTCTTGCTACTCTCCATCACTTCCAAGCTCCTTCCAGTGCTTGCATGTATCATTCAGTTCGACTTTCCGCGACTTTTTGCCGCGTCTGCACAGCCACGTGAAGTGAACGACCGTTTGCCCGGACTCAAGGTTCGTCATGAAGATGAAGTCGCTATGGGCGCAGTCAAGGCACCTTCTGTCTTCTTTCATCCGATCGCCCCATTCGAGCGCTCGCGATCCCACTTGAGTAGCGCGACCGCCACGGCCCACGCCGGGAAACGGCACGCCCTGCGCGTCCACCTGCGTCGGCATCGGTCGCGTCTGCTGCAGATTCCGCACAAGCCGATGCTGCCGGGCTTCCCCGGATTGAACGCCCTGATAATCGACCGTGCGGCGCTATCCGTCAGATGGCTATCCTCTCCCATATCTGACCTCTTCCCTCGATTCCAAGCGCTCCATGAGGACCGAGCACCGCTCCGCCTCCGCGCTGCACGAGATGGGTTCCCACCCGCTCTTGCACATGGATTCGAGCACCCGGCTCCTCTTTCCGGGCAATAAGAGCAGGAGGCGATACTCTGCCCCTGCGCGATTCTCCATTAGCTACCCCCTATCACCCCGTCATTAAAGTCGGTCGAGCGCTTTGATTGCCGCATATGCGACCTTCTTGCCCTTGTCGTAGCTGATTCCGAGGCTCGCCGTCAGGTCGTGCCAGTCCTCTCCGAAGAGGAAGTGGCCGGCCACCAGCTCTGCTGCTGCGTCGCCGTCCCTCTCGGCTATCGTCCCGACCTCTCGCCACCCGGCGTCCAGCGACCTCTCGCATTGCGCGATGACGTACATCAGCCGCTTTCTCCGATCGGCGTTCAGCCTCGGCGACCTGAGCTCCGCCTTCGCCTTCTCCAGCGACTCGGCGCTCCACATGTAGCTGCGGAACCTGTGGAGCGCGTCGCTCATCTCGCCTACCCTCTGCATGATTCGACACACAGCAGGAAGGCGATGAGACCGGCAAGCGCCCACGTGTTCTGGCACTCGACGCCGAACGCCTCGTAGATGAGCCCTGCGATGACGAGGGCGGCGATCTTCACGCACAGGACGAACGTCCCGATCGCCACGAGCGTCAAGACGAACGTCGCCGCGCAGTTACCGTTTTCCAAGTCAGACCTCCATTGAATGATTCAGAGCCGTTTTAAGACGTTGCGGCATGCGTTATGGGTACTCGCTAGTGTCGAGCCTCCAAATGCCCGAAAAACGGCATCACAGTCCTTTATTCGGTTATTTCTGATTAGTCTTGCCAACCGTATTCGCGAGCCATGTCCGAATAGCGCCCGGCAGTGGAGCGCTTGCGGCCCGTATCGACCTCCAGCGGGAGGCACATCTCCAGGACTCGGTTGTAGGTCCTGCGGTTCGACATCTCGGCCGGGTTCGCCAGCTCGATGCGCGTCAGGTTCGTGCTGACGACGGTTGGCCTGCGGCTCTGGTAGCGCGAGTCGATGACGCTGTAGACTATCTCCCTGCCGTAGTCGGGGGCGCGCTCCGCGCCGAGGTCGTCGAGCACGAGCAGCTCGGCGCGGCTCAGCTGCTCGATGGTGGACGCCACCTCGTCGTACCCTCGGCTGAGCACCCACGGCATGGAGCGCACGAGGACCCTCATGCCCTTGTCGAGCGCCGCGTTCGCGATGCAGCAGCTCAGGAACGTCTTTCCGCTGTCGGGCGGGCCGAACAGCAGCAGTCCGGTCCTCAGGTCGGGAAGCTTCTCGGCGTACTTCCTGCACTTCTCGACCACGTCTGAGCCGAACTTCCCATCGTCCGCCTCGAATGTCTGCAGCCCCATCTCGGGGACGGGAAAGCACTCCGACCTGCGGGATTCGAGCGTGTGGCATCGGCAGAAGCACGGGATTAGCACAGGCTCGCCCCTGTCGTAGACCGTCATCTCGACGGCGTGGCCACACCTCGGGCACCTCTTCGGCTCCGTCATGCGATCCCCTTCCCGAGGCCGACCGCGTAGTCGAACGCGTCGAGCGACTGCTGGTCGACGCGTGCTGTCTGCCTGGGGTCGGACCCGCTCCGCGCCCACGTGGCGACAGCGTTGTGCCAGCGCTTCATCTTGTTCTTGCCGATGTACCAGTCCTTGGCCTCGTAGAAGTTCCAGAACTTCTCGGCATCGACGGAGTAGCCCTTCTCGGCGATGTAGGCCCTGACCTCCTCGACTGTCGGCTTGACGAAACTCGCCCGTTTTGTCTTGGGCGCTTTAGCGCCCTCCTCCCCTGAAACCCCTCTACCGGATAACCCTTTGGGATTAGGTTGAGTATCAACCCTAGAGGAGTTGCTACTCTCTCCTAACCTATCCTTACCTAACCTAACCTCGGTATCCATTTTGTCTACCAAGTGTCTACCAGTCGGTAGACACTTGGTATCCGGATTGGATACAGGCTGTATACAAGGTGTATCCGTTTTGGATACAGGTTTGAACATATCCGCAGCTCGGATGTCTGTTTCGCTAGTCGTGTAAGACCTGTTCTCGTCCATGTAGAGCGTTCCGAGTTCGTCTTGGTAGCGCGTCGGGTTGCGACGGTCGGACCGGACGTAGTTGTTGACCCACCACGACTTGATGGCGGCCACGCCCGACTCGAAGGCCAGCACGAACTTCTTCGCGACCAGCAGCCGCAAATCGTCCTCCGACGCGCCGCACATCCTGCGTATCGAGCGCGGGTTGTTGACGAAACCCCAGTCGTCGGCGGCCATGCCGAGGTGGAAGTACAGCGATTGCGCCGACATCGGCATGTCGAGAAAGGCGTCCGACTCCACGATGGTCTTGGCGAACATTCTGCGTTCAGCCATTGTCTGACCCCCTCATTATTCAATCCATTTCCCGGTAAACATCCGATAGAGATAATTGGCGCACTTCTCAAGGTCCTCGGATGCGTCGCCCTTTAGGCCGGCGCGGTCGAAGTACTTGAGGGCATGGGACAGCCTGATCAGCAGGACGGCGTCTATCCCTCCGCGAGCCGACAGCTCGTCGGCCACTGCCTCTATCTTCTCGGCCGTCTCCATGCCTCCAGCCTTGTAGTGCGCCGGGCTTATGGGGCTGCAAGGCTCTGAGCCAGCATCTACGGGCATTTCCGTCTTTTTGTCTACGGGCTTACCAGAGGGTGCTTCAACCCCGCCGAGAATGCCTTTGAGCGACCTCAGGATAATCACGTGGATCTCTTTCCATGTGTACAAGTCGCTGAGTCCGAACAGCTTCATGAGCGATGCGCACAGCGTCTCCGGGCTGTCCACCGTGTCCAGGAGACGCTCGTCTATGGCGCGGTCATACGCGCTGTTGGCCATCCCTACCTCGTCCCGGTGCTTCCGTAGCCGTTGCTCCCGCGATCGCTGTCCTCAAGCTCGTCCACCTCGACGAAATCGACTTTCGCGTAGGGCAGGACGATGAGCTGGCACACGCGGTCATCGGGGAAGATCGTGTACGGCCTCTTGCCGAGGTTCACGAGCTTTGCCTTGATCTCGCCCCTGTAGCCGGAGTCGATGACGCCGACACCGTTGGCGAGCGTGATTCCGTGGTTGCAGGACAGGCCTGAGCGCGCGCACTGCAGTCCGAAGTACCCGTCTGGGATTGCCGCCTTGACTCCGGTTGGGACCCACGCGGAGTCGCCCGGGTCGATGGTTATCGGTCGCGGTATAGCCGCCCTCATGTCATATCCGGCATCGCCGTCGTGCTTGCGCTCTGGGACGAACCCCAAGAGCGCCGTCGTTGCTACTTCTACTTTCAACTTTGCTCCGTCTCTTTCTCAAGGCCCTCTTCGGCTAGGTCGAGGGCGATTGCTACCCAGTCGGCGTCCTTCTTTCCGAGGCGCACGGTGACGTTCGCGTAGTCGCTGAGCAGACTCGATACATTCGCGAGCCTTGCCACGGCTTCCTCCATGGAGTTTGTGCTATCTGTCATGGCTCACCGTCCCGTACTCCTCGAAGCTGCCGCACGCCTCGGTTCCCTCGCATATGGCGTTCTCGCATATGAAATCGAGCGATGCGAGGCCTTTGAATCGCGACGCCGCGTAATAGTCCGAATCTATGAACTCGTAGAACTTCTTTTTGCACACGCCGCAGCCGTTGTCCGAGATCTCCTTGAAGTGCTCGCACTCTCCGCACTCGCGGGGTTCCGGCACGTCTGGAACATCGAAGCACCCTGCGGGCATGTTGAATCCTGCAGCTGGTTCGTAATCCGCTGTTTTCAAAGTTGACTCCCCCAAGAGAAGGGCTGCTCGCCCTTCGTCTGCTTGTTGATGTTTCTTACCGTGTTGGGCGCGACGCGCTGCTTCGGCTTGTGGATGACGACGGTGACGGAATGCCGCCCATCTGAATAGACGGCATGTCCGCCACTGCTGCGCTTTAGCTCGTATCCTGCCTCGGTCAGCCTCCTGATGACGTCACGCCAAGTGTCGCCATCTCTGACCATCTGTTATGTCCTTAGAACGGGATGTCCTCGTCGTACACCGCCGCTGCGGAGTTCTGCGAGAACGCCTGGTTGACTGCGTTCTGGACCGCCGCCGGTGCCTGCACCGCATCGCGATGGGCGGGTGCCTGCTGGTTATCGGAGACGTAGGGGGGATTGCCTTGCTCCGCGCTCTGTCGGCTCATGAACTCGATCTCATCGACGGTGACGTCGAGCTTGCTGCGATGCTGTCCGTCCCTCTCCCATGAGCTGTAGTGGAGCTTGCCCTCGACCGTAACCTTGGTCCCCTTGGTCAGGTACTGGGCGAGCTTCTCGGCACGGGTGCCGAACATCGTGCAGTCCACGAAGTTGGGGTAGTCCTCCCAGTCGCCCGTCTGCTGATTCTTGCGGCGGTCGTTCACCGCGACGGACAGGCTGAGGACCGGCATGCCTGACGCCGTGGCCTTGAGCTCTGCGTCTCGCGTCAGGTTACCGGAGATGCAAACGCGGTTGATACTCACTACCTAACACCTCCGATATGCAGCTCTTCGATGAGACGGAGCTTCTGCTTGCAGCCGAGACCGCCGATGCGTCGATTCTCGGGGATGCCGAGGAACTTCATGAGACTGTCCGCCTTGCACTTGCCGTAACCAGGCAGCGCGATGATAAAGCTCCTCACTCGGACTCGCTGGGCGAGCGGGGCGTCGAGGGCGGACTCGACCGTGTACTCGCCCGACTTGACCTTGGCCATGAAAAGCGCCCTGGCCTTCCTGGTCTCCATGGCCTTGGCGAGGGCTTCTCGCCTCTGCTCGCCTGAAAGCTGCGGCAATGCCATTACTCGTTCTCCTTCTTCTCGTCGGATTCGACAACCTCGCCCGTATCGGGGTCGACGTTATCCGGCACCTCCATCGGCACCTCTTCGGACACGTCATCGGACTGGTCCGCAAAAACCTGATAGCCGTCCGCATCGATGATCACCGGGGTCTCCTCGTCGTTCGCGACGACCTTGGCGACCTCGACTGAGCGTGGGAGCAGGCCTCGGTTGAACGCGCGACGGATGACGGTCTTCTCCGCCATGGCCTCGTAGTCGGTTACCCACGGGCCAAACTTCGAGGTCTTGGAGCGCTCCTTGATCGCGTCGATCTCCTTGCGGCTCATGGCCAAGAAGACGAAGCCGCCGTCCTTGAGGTGGGCGGTCAGGTACACGAGCTTGAGCTGCTCCTTGCCGTGCTCGGCCTCAAGATTCGGCTGATACGAGAAGTGGATTCCCTCCTCGTCCTCGTAGTAGGTGAAGTCATCGCCCTCGTAGACGCACTGCGTGCGCACGGTCTTGACCTGGCCTGAGCGGCGCACGAGTTCGAGCATGCCGTTCTTTCCGAGCTGGAACTGCGCCTCCATGCGCTTTGTCTTGTTGTTGAAGTAGGGCAGGACGTATGCGTTGCCCATGATGTCGTTCGGCTCGACTCCGAGTTCTGCGCACTTCATGCAGCACGCGAGGATGGACTGGACCGAGCACTCCGCAAGCTTCGGAGTCTGCTTGTACGTTGCGATCGCGAGTTGCGTCAGGCGCTCGGGCGTGAAGCCCTTAGGCATGACCGACTGCAGCTGCGGCGCGCATCGCTTGATGAGTCCGGCGAAGCTGTTGTCGACGCTCCCGGCACGCTGAACCTGCTGCTGCGCTTTAGTGATAGCTCCCAAGGCTATTCCTCCTTATTCTTGGCGGGATAGAACCTCAACCCGCCGTTCCTGATGGATGTTGTCTGGTACTCGGCCCACAGGTCCGGATGCTCCTCCTTGAACCTCTTGGAGTCGAAGCGCGATGACTCCGAGCGGACCCACACGACGCGGCCCTCTGGGAACGAGAGGCCCTTCTTGTCTCCGATTCGCTCCATGAGCTTCGCTGCGTACCTGTCGTTCATCTTCTTCATGGCATCGAGGTCGAGCTTCGAGCCGTACCACTTGTTGAACTCCCCGGGTTCCCGGTCAAGCTCTGCGATGGCGCCGTCGGACGGGTGCTCCTTCGCGAACGCCTTGAGCGCCTGCCCGGCAGGCTCTACAGGCGGTTCGACACGGTCCTCGACCATCGACCAGAAGTCATCGACGGCCTTGTTGACGGCGGCGATGTCCTCCTCGTCCCGCATGATTCGGTACTCTCGGTACTCCTGCCCTCCGATCAGGACGGCCACGTCCGCGAACTTGCGGCCAGTGACGCTGAGGTAGTGCGCGACCTGCGTCTGGTAGTAGACGGGAACGCCCTCAGACCAATCTCCCTCCGAGCGAAGCCCAGCGGTCTTGATCTCGAGAACTCCCCACCCGAGTTCCGGGTCCTTCACCTCATAGTCGAGCGATGCCTGCGCCCACGGCCTGCCGATGCTCTGGCACACGGCGTTGACGCGCCTGACGGTACGGTCGGGGTGGAGCTCGGAATAGTGCGCGCCCACGACGGGCTCGAGGATATTGCCCCATTGGACGCTCTCCTTGTCGGAAAGGTCGGCGGGCTGAATGAGTCCAACCTTCTCCGCCCACACCTCGTAGCACGAGCGCCACTTGGACAGGTCCATGATCGGCGCCACGTCCGAGCCGCCGACGCCCTTGCGCCTCTGCTCCAGCCACGCGTCTCGGTCACCATCGGGAACCCTTAGCAGCTTGAAGAGCTCGCCTTCTCCGCTGACAGCCATTACTCTCCGTCCTCCGTCATGTAGGCCAGGACGGCATTGAGCATCTCGTCGACGGCGCTGGACTTCTCCGTGTCCTCGATGCGGGCGATCTTTACTTTCATCAGCATCTCGGCGTCCTCGCGCTGAGAGTCGGAGAACGTCTCCGAGTTGTACAGGGCCGCTGCGACGTGAGCGAGGTTGTACAGGCACGCCGCGATAACGCTCTTTCCATCACCCATAGACATGCCCGCAGCGATGCAGCAGAGCGCGTCGCATGACAGCTCGCAGATGGCCTTGTGCACCATCTCGAGATCGCTGACGTCTTCGAATTCCTTGTAGTAGCTCTTGACCTTATCCAATGTGTTCTCCACCATTCCAGTTCTTCAAGACAGTTACTTGCATGTATTCCTGCTCAAGGCCGCGTAGGCGCGGATACTTCGTCACGTTGCAATCGGTGACCTGCGAGTCATCGACGTATGCGACCCCGTTTAGGGCATCGCATACGAGCTTCGCGATGTTGTCCGCATCCGGCTTGTACGTGTCGAGTTCGAGCAGCGTCTTCTTCGGCCTGCTCTTCGGCAGGACCCTATGCGTCTCGATGTACACGCTGTATGACGCTCGCGGGTCATCTGGCTCCGGACACGAACCGTGGGCATCGATCTCTGCAGCGATGAAAGCCTCTCTGATGGCCTTCTCTGCGTCGCGAGTCCTCTTGGTCGTGTACGTCCTTCCCTGGCCCGTGAATCTCGGTCTGTCCTTCCCCTGGACGAAATCGACGCGGAACGTCGTCACGCTATCGCCTCCATCCACCTATCGACCTCCTTGGCGAGGACGCGCGCCCCGCGCTTCCCGTCGGGCTCGATGAAACTGAGGTCCCCTCGCTGGTTCGCGCTTCGCACCTTGTCTTCGCCCATGCCTGTTATTGCGCCGACCTCGGCGACCGTGTAGCTCATGCGAGGCGGCAATCCGTATGCGACCGCAGTCTCCACCGTCATGGAGCCGCACACAGGCTTGAAGTCAACTGAGGACTTCTTGAACTTGGCTACCGCCTCCTCGATGTCGCTAAGCAGCTCATCGTATGGAGACCGCCCGCCTTCGTTTGGTATACTCAATTGGTTGCCTCCCTAGAGGTGATACGAAAGACCCTTCTCCCAGCTGGTGGTGCAGCGATGACGGAGAAGGGTCGTTTTTTTGATTGGCGCCCGCTGCAGGACTCGAACCTGCGACGCCCGGTTTAGGAAACCGGCGCTCTTTCCAGCTGAGCTAAGCGGGCAAATTATTCGTTCAGTTACAGAGCAGCACGCTTCCGATAAGACTCAATCACGCCCGCTTATGCCGACACGTGCTGCTCTGTCGTGGGACGTTTCCGTGGATGCTTTCCAGACTTCCGCCTGGTGAGCTCGGCTCTCACGGCTTGCCGTCCGCCCGAAGGCGGATAACTTTCGTTTCATATCCAGCTATCAATGTACGAGGGCCACGCCCTGTTGACCGCACACCAGCGTGTTGTAAGGCAAGAAGGTGGTGTGAAGCGGATGTGCGGCCAGCTCGGCGTGGCTCGTTCGGCTAGTTAAACCCGAGAAGATCGTTCGGGGTGAGATCGAGTGCTTCCGCAGCTTTGATGAGCGCGTCAGCTCGCGGAGTAGATTTGCCCTGATACCAAGCGGAGACCGTAGACGGTGCGACTCCGCACTTTTCAGCGAACTCTGCTTGTGTCATCTCCATGTCGATCAATCTCTTCTGAACGACTTTCGCGAAGTCGCCTTCGCTGTAGTTCATGCTCACCTCCGTAGTTGACTAAGTTTTCTTTGTCACGGCTCATATAATACACGCTTTTCTTAGTCCGTCAACACTTTTGACTAAATTTTTTTTACTTTTCTGTTTTGCCGGGTATACTCAAGGGCAGAGAGGGGTGCCAGATGCTTCATATAAAGAGACTCAGGACAGAATGCCGAATGACGCAAAGAGAGCTGGCTAAGGCTGTAAACAAGAGTTATGTGACGATCCAGTCATGGGAAAAGGGGACGTCATATCCGAACGCAGAATCAATCCTTGATATGTGTAGCCTGTTCGGCTGCACGCCAAACGATCTTCTCGGCTGGTACGACAACCACCAAAGACCAATAGAAGAGATGTCATCGGGCGAGAGGGCGCTAATAAGCTCCTACAACAAATGTGACGAAGCCACAAAGGCGAGCATCCTGATGGTCGCGAAGAACAGCGCGCTGGCGTCCGTTAGTCAAGCGGGCGAACAGGCCGAGACTGACTGTGCTTGACGGCGGGCATCTGAACCGACACTAGGTTGAGGTTGATATGTCTAGAAGAAGCTCATACGGATCGATAACTCGCATCGACTCAGGGACGTACAGAATCCGCTGGTGGGGAGACTCGCGCGACGGCAAGGGATACCGCAGGATGTCAAAGACGATACGCGGCAGCAGGCGTGACGCCACCAAGTTCCTAGCGGAGCAGAGGCTCGCGCACGACGACGCCGCCCCAGTACCTACCGTCAGGGAAGTCTTCGATCGCTGGTACTGGCCGGACGTAGAATCGAGGCTGAGCGCCAACACCCAGAAGCAGTACATATCGACATGGCGCAAGCACATCGAGCCGCGCTGGGCCGACGTGGCGGTGACCGGAGTGAAGCCGATGGCCATACAGGAATGGCTCGACGGCATGACAGCAGGCGCCGCCGGTATGTCCATGCGCGTGCTCAGCCCTCTGCTCGAATATGCGGTTAGGTATGAATTCTTGGACTCGAACCCATGCAGGGTACGCTACAGAATGCCGACCCAGGGATACGAGCACGACAAGGGCGTGTGGTCGCTGTCGGAACTTGCAGCAATGGCCGACGCGCTGCGGGGCAAAAGCGTCGAGGCGGCTTTCCTGCTATCGGCTTTCGGCTCGTGCCGAGTCGGCGAGGCCGTGGCCGTCACGCGAGAGGACATGGAGGTCGTCACCGCATCGAACGGCATGAGGTGCGCCGTCGCATCTATCGGCAAGCAGCGCGATGCACATGGCGGAACTACCGACTCGCTCAAGACCGAACAGAGCAACCGAATCGTGGTCATTCCGGCACCATGGGGAGACCGCCTCATAGAGGCAGCCGACAGGAGGCAGAGAGACGGGCACGTGTACATGCTTGAGGACTCAAGCGGAAACCCTATGTCGTCGAACCTGCTCTCCGCTATTTGGAAGTCCGAACTCGATGGCATCGGTATCGAGCACCACCCGTTCAGAAACCTCAGGAACTCATGGCGCACGTCATGGGAGTATGAGGCAGGAGTGCCGTCCGACACGCTTGAAATCCTCATGGGGCACGTCGGTAAAACCGTCTCGGCCAGGTACTACACGCGCCCTAGCAAAGAGATGCTGGTGAGCGCTCGGGAATTTACAAATAGGGACGAATTGGGACTGAATAGCTTTATACAAGCGTTCTACCTGCTGTTTTGCTAATTTAGGTATACGCCTTTATTATACGCATCAAGTGGACACAATGTGCAGGTAAGCCACCGAAGGTATCCATCGTATTTCAGCCGCTGGTAGAACGGCCATGCACAATCGTGTCCATGTTCATGGCAGGCGACGGCGTTATACTCGCCCTTGATTCAACGTTTGACCGCACGATTTTGCGATATCTGATCGCAAGCGTGAAAAACAATGCGAAAGAGGACCTTACCGATGTTCGTGGATCGCTGGCATGCATTTGGAAACCTGATCGGCTCCAAGATGCCCTTTATCGTTCCCTGCTGTGTGGCGGCGGGTGTGTTCTTTCCCCAAGTCTTCTCGTCCATTCGCGCTGTCGTACCCGTCATGTTCGCCTTCATGACGTTTCAAGGCTCTCTCAACAACACCGTCCATCAGCTTGTTGGCGTATTTAAGCACCCAAAAGACCTCATCGTCATCTTGCTCATAAGTCAGGCCTTTATGCCAACGCTCGCCTATTTCCTGGGAAACCTGCTATTTGCCGGCAACGTCAACCTCGTCACCGGCATTCTTCTTGAATATAGCGTGCCCGTAGCAGTGGTCAGCTTTATGTGGGTGGGTATGTTCCACGGCGACGGCCCCCTCGGACTCGCCGTCATCCTGGTCTCCACCGTGCTCGCACCCTTTAGCATCCCGTTAACGCTTCAGATTCTGATGGGGCATTCGATTCAGATCGACGCCGCCAAGATGATCTTTGACATGGTGCTGATGATCGCGCTTCCCGCGCTTGCAGGCATGATGGTCAACGAGCTGACCCACGGGTGGGGACATGAACGCCTCTCCCCCGCTATCTCTCCCGCTTGTCGCGCGTTGCTGGCGATCATCATTACAGCGAATTCGACCGCGATGTCCTCTTACGTGCTCCATATGACCTGGGAGCGCATCGCCGTGGCGCTCTTCATTTTTTTCTACGCTTGCAGCGGGTACATCTGGGGCCTGTTGGTCGCACGCCTTCTGCATCAGCCGCAACCGACGCTTGTCACCATGAGCTTCGCCTGTGGCCTGCGCAATATCTCGTCAGGCGCGGTCATCGCCAGCCAGTATTTTCCAGGCGAAGTGGTGTTCCCCGTCATGTGCGGCACCCTGTTCCAGCAGATGCTCGCTGCATTTTTTGGCGCGCTCATTCATCGTCTATACGATGAGGGCACCTTGACGACAGGCGCCGGTATAGCAAACGAAAACGATACCGCCGCATCAAGCTCGCTCGTCAAGTAGCTCCCGCAAACGCTCGGCATCGCGTGCAAGCGTTGTCTCGGCATTGCATTGCGCCAAGCGATAGCCTACAAAATAGGGCGAAACCACCCAGCGCGGAAGCGCTTTGACGATCGTCATCCCCTCTATGTGGTAAAAGAAGAGGTTGTATGACGAGGCACGCCCGCCGTGATGCTCGTTAAGAACATAGCGAACCACCGTCTGAAGCGCATCGGCAAATCGATTCGTGTCCTCGATGTCTTCTGCAGCGTTGCCGTGGGCAAGCCCCTGCGGGCAGATGACGTTTACCTCGAAAAAGCCCATAACGGGATCGGTGGAAATGGTCGCGCACACGCGCCCGCGCCGCCACACATCGATCCCCTCGAAATGCTTCATAGAGATCTCTGCATACCCGTCTTCCTTCTCGAGCCCAACGATTTGCATATGAGGATGCGTGAGGCTTCCACCCGAAAGCGGGCCCATGTTCTTGTACATGAGGACGCTGCGATAATCGCCCGAATCGATCATCTGCTCCCAGCAGGACAGCGCAAAGCGAATCACGCCATGGAGCTCCTCGGGTTCATATGTGGTGATATCCGCGTCATGATCGGCCGACTCGATGAGCACGGTCTGCATGGTATGGCGCAGCGTGCGAAACTTATTCTGCAACCAAATGCGGTCCCCGTCACGGCGGATGATGTCCTGCAGTCCCTCGACGTCGCAAAATGGGCACGACGTGCCCGGTCGACGGTTATCGTCCGGCTTCCCCTTTGCCTTTACCACGTCAAATACCAGCGCCATGTCTGCCCCCTTGATCTCATGTAGATAGAAGTATCGCGCACCCTTACGGAGGCAGGCAAGCCTGGGATAAACCCTGCCCAAAGCATTACACAGGCGAGCGTCCCCACCTACGCCGGAAGGGGGACTGCCGTTGCCTCCATGCTCAGACATACTCGCGCTCTGCGAGCGCTGCGTAACTGCGCGTGGAGGCAATAGCGTCCCCCTTCCGGCAAGATACCGTGCTTGCAACTCGAATCAAGCAGTTGTCCGAGGACCCGGGGCATCTCTGTCCCCTCACGCGCAGTTACGCAGCGCTCGCAAGGGCGCGAGTATGTCTGAGCATGAGGGGACAGAGATGCCCCGGGTCCGAACAGGTCGATCCCCCTCAAAGCAAAGGCGACACCGCCTGTTGATGCGATGCCGCCCTTGGATGGAACAATATGGTACGGAGCGTCAGCCGCCCAGGTAGGCGCGACGAACGTCGTCGTTATGCAGGAGTTCTTGGCCCGTGCCGCTCAAGGTGATGTTGCCCGTCTCCATCACGTAGCCGCGCGTGGCGATGGAAAGCGCCATCTGCGCGTTTTGTTCAACCAGCAAGATCGTGGTGCCTGCCTTGTGCAGGTCCTCGATAATCTGGAAGATCTGCTCGATCAAAATGGGAGCAAGGCCCATGGAGGGCTCGTCGAGCATGAGAAGCTTGGGGTTGCTCATAAGAGCGCGACCCATGGCGAGCATCTGCTGCTCACCGCCCGAAAGCGTGCCTGCAACCTGGCGACGGCGCTCTTTCAGGCGCGGGAACTGCTCGTAGACTCGCTCGAGACCGGGAGCGATGGTGCTCTTGGGCTGCGTATAAGCGCCCATCTCGAGGTTTTCCTCAACCGACATCTCGAGAAAGACGCGACGCCCCTCGGGTACCTGAGCCAGGCCCTTGGCAACGAGCTTGTCAGCGGGCGTATGGGCGATGTCCTCGCCCTGGAACGTAATGGATCCCGTCTTGGAGCGCAGCAAGCCCGAAATGGTCTTAAGAGTCGTGGACTTACCGGCACCGTTAGCGCCAATCAGGGCCACAATCTCGTCTTCGTTGACCTCAAAGGAAACGTTCTTGATGGCGTGGATTGCGCCGTACCAGACATTGGCGTTGTATACGGAAAGCATCGGTTCTGCCATGGCGCTACGCCTCCTTCTTCTTGCCCAGATAGGCCTCGATGACGGTTTCGTTATTCTGAATCTCCTCGGCCGTGCCTTTAGCGATAACCTTGCCAAAGGAAAGCACGCAAATGCCTTCGCAGATATTCATGACCAAGCTCATATCGTGCTCGATCAGCATAATGGCAATACCAAAGGTGTCGCGGATCTTAACGATATTCTCCATGAGCTCCGCCGTCTCGGACGGATTCATGCCTGCCGCGGGCTCGTCCAGCAACAGCAGTGAAGGATTGGTCGCAAGCGCGCGCACGATTTCCAGGCGGCGCTGAGCGCCGTAGGGTAGACTTCCAGCTTGATCGTTCGCATGCTTTTCCATATCGAAAATGGAGAGCAGCTCCATGGCGCGCTCGTGCGCCTGTTTCTCGTGCTTCCAATAGCTGGGCAGGCGCAAAACGCCCTCGAGGCCCGTGTACTTCTCTTGGTTGTGCAGGCCAACCTTGACGTTGTCCTCGACCGTCATGGACGAGAACAGGCGGATGTTTTGGAACGTACGAGCAATGCCCATGCGGTTGACCTGGCTCACGGTCTTGCCGCTCGTGTCCTGGCCGTTGAGCAGAATAGTTCCGTTTGTGGGCTGATAGACCTTGGTAAGCAGGTTGAATACCGTGGTCTTGCCAGCACCGTTGGGGCCAATGAGACCGGCGATCTCGGTCTTGCCGATGGTGAGGTTAAAGTCATCGACCGCCTTCAGGCCGCCAAACTCGATACCCAGGTGAATGCACTCGAGCGCCGGCGTCTCGTTGACGTCGCGATCGGGAACGATAGCACGGCTGGGATAGGGCACCATCTTGCCCTTTTCGAACTCAAACTTAGACATTGGCTTCGGCCTCCCCCTTCTTCTTTGGCTTAAAGCGGGCGATAAAGCCTTGGATCTGAGGGCTGTTGGTGCAGATCATCACAAGGATGAGGACGATGGCGTAAACGAGCATGCGGTAATCGGAGAACTCGCGCAGCGCCTCGGGAAGAATCGTCAGCACCGCGGCAGCGATAACGGAACCGCGCATGTTGCCCAGACCGCCCAAGACCACAAAGACCAGAATGAGAATCGAGGTATTGAAATCGAACTTAGTGGCGGAAAGCTGCGAGAAATTACCGCCAAAGAGCGCTCCGGCAGCACCGGCAAGGGCAGCGGAGACAACAAAGGCGATCATGCGGTACTTGGTGACAGAGATGCCCACGCTCTCGGCAGCGATACGATTGTCACGCACTGCCTCGATCGCACGGCCGGTGCGGCTACGCACCAGATTGAGCACGACGACGAGCGCAATCATGATGAGCACAAAACCGGCAACGAACGTGGAATAGGTAGAAACCCCCGAAGCGCCCTGGGCGCCCTTGATGATGGCGACGCCATCATCCATAAGGTGCAAGTCGTTGACCGTGGCGTTACCTCTAAGGTTGAACACGACATGCAGGCCATGGGCGTCGACACCCACGATCAGACAGGTCACAACCTCCTTGATAATCTCGCCAAAGGCAAGGGTGACGATAGCCAGGTAGTCGCCGCGCAGGCGAAGCACGGGGATGCCGATGATAAATCCGGCGATGGCAGCAAAGACCGCACCGACGACGATACTCACAATGAGCGCGAGCGTCTGGGGCGCGCCCGCCGCCTGCATGGAGACAGCGGTGACGATACCCGTATACGCGCCGATGCTCATGAAACCGGCATGGCCGAGCGAAAGGTCGCCTGCGATGCCAACCACAAGGTTCAGGGAAATGGCCATCACGATATAGGCGGTGATAGGCACCAGCTGGCCGGCGAACATGCGCGGAATCATATGATTGGCCTGCATGAAGAAGACCACCAGGAACGCAACGATAACAAGGCCATAGGTGATGAAATCGGAGCGCGTCTGCTTATTCTTGAGGAAGTTCATGATGCCCACCTACACTTTCTCCGGAACGTACTTGCCCAGAAGGCCTGCAGGCTTGACCAGAAGCACCACGATAAGAACGGCAAACACGATAGAGTTGGCAAGCGACGTGGAAATGTACGCCTGCGCCATGGCCTCGATGATGCCGAGCAAAACGCCTCCCACAAAAGCACCGGGAATGGAGCCGATGCCACCAAAGACGGCAGCGGTAAAGGCTTTGATACCAGGCATGGCTCCGGTCGTAGGCTGCAGCACCGGAGAATACGAGCACAGCAGCACGCCGGCGATGGCCGCCAGGGCAGAACCGATGGCAAACGTCATCGAAATGGTGCGGTTGACGTTGATGCCCATGAGCTGAGCGGCCGCCTTATCCTCGGAGCAGGCACGCATGGCCTTACCCATCTTGGACTTGGAGGTGAACCACATGAGCACCACCATAATCAAGATACAAGCGAGGATAGTGACGAGCGACACGGCAGAAACGTTGAACTGTGCCAAAAACGCTGGGACCGGGAACTTGACCAACGAGGTGAAGTTCTTGGGCGTAGCACCCCACAGCAGCTGGGCGGCGTTTTGCAGGAAGTAAGAAACGCCAATAGCCGTGATAAGGACCGCAAGCGGACCCGCAGCGCGCAGCGGTCGATACGCCAGGCCCTCGACGAGCACGCCCAGCACGGTGCAGACGACGACGGACAGGACCACCGAAAGCCAGCCAGGCAGTCCAAGGTACGATGTGGCGCAAAACGAAACGTACGCACCGACCATAATCACGTCACCATGGGCGAAGTTGAGCATCTTGGCAATGCCGTAGACCATGGTGTAGCCCAGCGCGATGATCGCGTAGACGCTGCCCATGGACAGGCCGTTCACCAGATACTGAATGAATACCGTCATGTTTCACACCCTCCTTTCGTTATGTGACTCGATTAGGATAGGCCGCCCCCAACGCGACATACAAGGGGCGAAACCCTCCCGTAAAACAGGGGTAACGGTCAAGAAATACACCTTGCCCCAATAGGGAAAAAGCAGGGGTGGAATAGTTCCGCCCCTGCTTATGTTACGTGCACGTATGTGCAGGCACTCCGCGGCGCTTAGGCCTGGACGTACTTACCGTCCTTAATGACGTACGCGGTCGGATCCTTCTGGACCTCGCCCTTGTCGTTCCACGTCAGAGTACCGGTCAGACCCTTGACCGTAATCTTGGTCATGGCCTCGGCAAGCTTGGAAGAAGCCTCTGTGGGATCGACGTCGGCCGGAAGGCCAGCCTCCTTCAAGGCCTCGGCCACCGCGTGGACACCGTCGTAGGCGTCTGCGGCAAACTGATCGGGAGTCTTGCCGTAAGCGTCCTTATAGGCCTTCACGAAGTCGGCGTTGTTCTCGTCGTCGGCGGAGAACGGGGTCATGAGCAACAGGCCCTCGGCAAGGGTGGTGTCGAAGCCCTCGACGCCCAGGATGCCGTCCATGCCGTCGCAGCCCATCATCTTGACCTCGTAGCCCATATCGGAGGCGTTCTTGAGGAGCACCGAAGCCGGGGTGTAGTAGATCGGGGCGAAAATCATCGTCGCGCCCTTTTCCTTGGCCTTGGTGAGCTGGTTGGTGAAGGAGGTCTGAGAATCGTCCTTGAAGGTCTCCTCGTCGACGACCTCGAGCTTGGACTTGGCAGCCTGCTCCTTGAACGCATCGGCGATGCCGGAGGAATAGGAATCGCCAGAGTTGTAGAACAGGACGAACTTCTCGTCGCCGTAGTTGGCAGCGAGGAACTTAGCGGCGTTAACGCCCTGGTTGGGATCGGTGAAGCACACCTGGAAGACATTGGTCTTGCCCTTGGTGACGTCCGTGGAAGAAGCGGACGGGGTGATCATGAAGATCTGAGGATCTTGCGCTGCGACCTCGGCCACGGCAACGGAAGCGCCGGTAGTGGTGGGGCCGACGAGCGCTTGCATACCCCAGTCGGCAAGGGTATTGAACGCGGTGACGGACTTCTCGCCGTCGGCGACGTCGTCCTCGCTCTTGCTTACGAAGTTATAGGTGTCGTTGGAGAAATCCTTGCAGCCGAGCTCGACGCCGTTGCACACGGAGATGCCGTAAGAAGCGGCAGCACCGGTCTTGGGGCCGATGGCGCCGATCTTGAACTCGCCGCCCTTGGAGTTGGCAGATGCGGAACCGCTGTCGCCACCCTCAGAGGAGCAACCGGCTAGAATACCCGCGACCCCCAGACCAGCTGCGCTCGCGATAACGCTCCTGCGATTCATAACAGGGTTGAATGACTTACCGTTGAGGCTCGACATGCGGCTCTCCTTTCGATGACAGTCGGATTCCAACAGATACCGACAACTGCGAACACGCCCACATTTGTGGGTGTTCAGAAGAATAATCGCTTTATCATCCAAAAGTAAGCGGCATTTATGGGATTTCTTCCTCCAGCGAGAAGCCCGCGCGCGCACGACCCTCTGAGCTGCGGGAAACGTCGTTTTCGCAGCTCAGATTTAATGTTTCAAAACGATTTCGACACGCGAGGACAACGACTACGGTTAGGCCTAGACGTACTTGCCATCCTTGATGACGTAGGCGGTTGCGGGCTTTTCGACCTGACCCCCATCGTTCCATGTCAGAGTTCCGGTCAAGCCCTCGACGACGATCTTGCTCTTTTGCCATCCCGTTCCAAGCGCTGGATCCGTGTCGCCCGAACGTTGAGGAGAGACTACTCGCTTTTTCGGCGCCGTTTGTTACAGGCTTGTTTTGTGTGTCTCGCCTGTTTCCAATATGTCCAAACGGTTTCCGTCGACGCCAGGCGAGGGCCGCCGGTGCGATACCGTGACAGGCATCGGTCGAGCCGCTAGAATGCCATTACGCAAATTCGCATCCACCCTCAGATACCGCGTAAGGAGCCATCTATGCAGGACAATCTCCGCACCGTCAACGTGGGCCTCATCGGCTTGGGCACGGTGGGCGGCGGCGTCGCCCGCACCATCCTTTCCCATCATGATCGCTATCTGGACGCCTACAACATCGACCTCAAGATCGCGCGCGCCTGCGGCCTCGTATGGGAGCAGGCCGAGACTGCCGGCATCACACCCGAGCAATTCACGAGCGACTGGCATGACGTCGTGTCCGACGAGAACGTCGACATCGTGGTCGAACTCATCGGCGGCGAGCATCCCGCGACCGAGATCTACGAGGCAGCATTCGCTGCCGGCAAGCACGTGGTCACCGCCAACAAGGCGCTGCTGGGACGTCATGTCGAGGCCTTTGCCCGTGCCGCGCGCGAGCACGGCGTGCAGCTCAAGTGCGAGGCCAGCTGCGGCGGCGGCATCCCCATCGTGAGTACCCTCGAGCGCGACCTCGTGGGCAACGAGATCCTCACCATCGCAGGCATCCTGAACGGCACCACCAACTACATCCTCTCCCGTATGGAGGCAGAAGGTGCCGATTACGCCGACGTGCTCGCCGACGCGCAGGCCAAGGGCTACGCCGAGGCCGACCCCTCTGCCGATGTCGACGGCTTTGACGCCGCCAGCAAAACAGCCATTCTCGCCTCTATTGGCTTTAGCTCGCGCGTGACCACCGACGATGTGTACCAGCAGGGCATTCGCACCATCACCGCCGAGGACATCTCCGTGGCGCACGACCTGGGCTACACCATCAAGCTTTTGGGCATCGCTCGCAACACCGCCGAGGGCGTGGACGTGCGCGTGCATCCCACGATGATTCCGCTCGACCATCAGCTCGCAAAGGTCTCAGGCGCCATGAACGCCGTCTACGTGGTGGGCGACGCCGTGGGCGAGACCATGTTCT
>ERZ1034980.568-NODE-568-length-26335-cov-72.705099_pt1 | contig 26335 bp, 18 predicted proteins | sample MGYA00520622_ERZ1034980 | MGnify/ENA primary metagenome ERZ1034980 (study PRJEB33766, sample SAMN09781791) | gut metagenome | biome: gut microbiome | host: Homo sapiens | place: Madagascar | study: EMG produced TPA metagenomics assembly of the PRJNA485056 data...
AATCGAAGCCCTTTCCTGCGATCTTGCACACGGCCCACACGGCCATGATCGGCGCCTTGACGATCATCATCAGACCCATGGTGATGAACATCTGGATCTGCGTGATGTCGTTCGTGGAGCGGGTGATCAGCGACGCGGTGGAGAAACGGTTCATTTCCGCCGGGCCGAAGCTTTCCACCTTCTTGAATTCGAGCGAACGCAGGCGCTGGCTGAACGAGGCACCCACGCGTGCGGCGATGAAGCCGGTGACGACAGCGCACGCCGCGGAGCCGAGCGAGACGAGCAGCATTTTGCCGCCGGCCACCCAGATGTCGCGCATTTCGCTGCCGGGGGTTTCGACGAGCTGCGTGATGTCGGCCATATAATCCGGCAGGGTCAGGTCAAGCCAGATCTGACCGACGATGCTGACCAGCGCGACGAGCATCTGACCGATCTCCGCTTTGGAGAGGTATCGCATGATGCGAAGCATGCTTGGTTCCTTCTCTTGTTTTTTGTTTTGCTTGTTTTCTTACGATTAGTTTTTGCGATTTTTCGCGGTTTTTGCGATTACTGGATTGCGATTACTTACACTGTGAATTATTTACAGCGTAAGATACTACGCGTCTTCCTGTGCGTTTCCTGAGAACGCGGCTTTGACCTCGTCCGCCGTGGGGCGCGGTTTGCCGGGCATGCACAGCGACATGTACGTGGTGAATTCCTCGGTGAGCTCAACGAATTCGCGCGCGCGGCGCTCCCCCATCTGCGAGAAGATCCAGCAGATCGCCTCGCGCATGCTTTCGCGCTGCCGTTCGGCGCGTTCCCTGCCGGCTTCGGTGAGGTTCACGTGCACCACACGGCGATCGTCGGGGTCGGATTCGCGTGTGATCTGGCCTTTTTTCTCCAACGCGGACAGCAGTGTGGACACGCGTCCGGTGGTGGTTTTCATTGAAGAGGCGAGCTGCGATGGCGTCAGCGGGCCTTTCCTATAGAGTTCCTGCACGGCGAAGGGTTCGCCCTTCGCGCCTTTCACCATCTCCTGCTGCATGCGCGAACGTTTGTCCCATGTGCTGGTCGCCAATTCGTGGAACAGTTCCTCTTCAAAGCCCACGAGGCACCTCCTTCCGTCGTAATCGCCGTCATAATATCTTACAGTGTAAACATTTTACAGTGTAAGTTATTCCCAAGGCGATTTTGCAGCGAGCAAGCTACAGAAGGCACGAAAAAGGCCGCGGCCCGAATCGCGATTATTGTGCGGAATCGGGCGCGGCCAATCGTACGTATTGCGCGGAATTCAGCCGCGACGGGCGTCGACGGAGGCGTTCAGCATCGCCAGCTCATCCTGCGTGAGCGTCAGTTCGGTGGCGGCGAAGGAATCGTTGATTTCCTGCGGATTGCGGGCGCTGGGGATGGTGAACAACCGCTCGTAGCGACTCAGTTCCCAGGCGAGCACCACGCGCTGGTAGGAGCAGCCGTGGTTGCCGGCGACCGTGCGGAACGGGTCGTACGCGCGCTGGTCGAACGCGTCGAGGAAGCCGCCGAGGGGGCTCCAGCACACGAACGCGAGTCCGAGTTCCGCGCAGTGCTCCATCGTATGCTCAGGGTCGGGGTGCGAGGGCGAGAACTGGTTCTGCACGGCGATCAGCTTGTCGCCGAGAATCTCGCGGGCGATGTCGATCTGCGCGTTGTCCACGCGGGAAATGCCCGCGTACCGGATCACGCCCTCATCAAGCAGCTGCTTCAGCGCGCCGACCTGGTCCTCATAAGCCACTTCCGGGTCCGGTCCGTGCGAGTACAGCAGGTCCAGCGCCTCCACGCCGAGGTGCGCGGCCGACTCCTTTGCGTCGCAGATCATCGTTTCCGGACGCGAATCCGCCATCCACCCGTACTGGCTGCCCACAGCCTGCAAATGCTGGCGTTCCGGCTCGTTTTCGGCAACGTTCGGCGCCTCCATGGTGCGGCGATAGCCGGTTTTGGTTGCAATCAGCACTTCGTCGCGCGGACCGTCCCAGCTGGCGAGCGCGTCGCGCACCATTTTTTCGCCGTAGCCCAGGTCTTCGGCGGTGCCGGTGCCGGGTTGGCTTGGCAGGTAATACGACCAGGCGGTGTCCAGATATCGCACGCCCGCGTCCAAGCCGGCGTGAATCGTGCGGATCGCCGTATCGCGGTCCGGGCGGCCCTCAATCGCCAAAGCCATCGTGCCCATGCCGAGCCGTGGAATCGCAAATCCCGCCAATTCGCCCATGTTTCGTGCGGTCGTCATAACCGTCTCCCTTCCGTCGCCACATCCGTCGCTACAAAATCCGCCACCCATTCTCGCACAAAACAGCGCGGAGCGGGTTGTCGGGCGGGTGCGGGAAGATGAGGGCACAACCGAACGGGAGCCGAAAGGCTGAGAGGGAGCTCGACGAGCTTCGACCGAGGACTTGATGCGGGTAATGCCGCCGTAAGGAGACGGGTTGTTCGCGCCGCGAGGCGCATCTCATTTCCGTTCGCGATAACCGAATATCGCGTGATTAGGGTCACGGAGGGGCGCACCACCTCATAGGGTACGGTTCCTTCGGCGACCCTTTTTTCGTACCAACCGTGAATGTCCGATTCACCGGAAGCAAACGCTCGGAAGCCCACAAAGCAGTTCTGAACGTCCGTTTCGGCGGGAACGGCACTCGTGGGGCCTGACATACAGAAGGGAACCGAAATGATCATCAACGGCAAAGAAGAGGACGTCGCCACGCCGATCACCGTGGCCGAACTAGTGGAGCAGCGCGGTCTGCGCGCCGACCGCGTGGCCGTGGAGCTCAACGGTGAAATCGTGCCTCGCACCCAGCGTGCGCAGACGCAGCTCAAGGGCACCGACACGTTGGAAATCGTCACGTTCGTGCAGGGCGGCTGAGCACAGCAGCGAAACAAACCATACGAACGGAAACGAGAATACGAGAACAACCATGACTTTTGAACCATCCGCATCGCAGGCGCAGATCGACGCCCGCCAGCACGCTTTCGACAACCAGCCCGACCCGGCCACTCTGGTCAGCCGCGAGGAGATCCGCGCGGCCCTGCTCGACCGTCACACGGCCGCCACGCAGGACAAGCTCGACGCGGCGCACGTGGCCATCTGCGGCTGCGGCGGCCTCGGCTCCACCATCGCGGTGGCGCTGACCCGCATCGGCGTCGGCCACCTGCACTTGATCGACTTCGACCGCGTGGATATGACGAACCTGAATCGCCAGCAGTATTTCCTGAAGGACCTCGGCCAGTACAAGACGGAGGCGCTGCGCAGCAATCTGCGCCAAATCAACCCGTTCACGGACATCACCATCGACACCGTCAAGGTGACCGACGAGAACGTGCCGACGCTGTTCGAAAACGAGGACATCATCTGCGAGGCGTTCGACGTGCCGGAAAACAAGACGATGCTCGTCAACGCGGTGCTGGAGAATCTGCCGGGCAAGAAGCTCGTCAGCGCGTCCGGCATGGCCGGCTTCCGCAGCTCCAACCTGGTGAGCACGCGTCGCGTTTCGAAGAACTTCTACTTCTGTGGCGATGGCGAGACGGCTCCGGTACCGGGTGCCGGCCTGATGGCGCCGCGCGTGGGCGTGGTCGCCTGCCACGAAGCCAATATGATCACGCGACTAATCCTCGGCGAGGAAGACGCCTGACGCACTGCTACGTTACTCCACTGCCGTAATCGAATTTTTTATTGCGATTACAAACGCACGTTGCACACAACACAACAGCGACGCAACGGCAACACAACAGCAGCGCAGCAATCGCAACAACAGCAACACCAAACACCCCAACGAAAGGAACCGACGATGAGCACCGAAAACACCATCACCACCGCAGCCGCCGACGTCGCGGCCGCGCCGAACGCCACGCTTGACGAGCTGGTCGGCACCACCACGAACACCGCGATCCTGCCTGAGCCGGACGCGCACGCGTACGACGAGATCGCCACCGGCGACGCCGACCCGCTGATCCTCGGCGGGCACAAGTTCACGAGCCGTTTCATCCTCGGTTCCGGTCGTTACGACCTGAACCTCATCAAGGCGACCATCGAGAACGCGGGCACGCAGATCGTCACCATGGCGCTGCGCCGCTGCCGCACCACTGAGAACAACCTGCTCGACTACATTCCGAAGGGCATCACCATGCTGCCGAACACGTCGGGCGCGCGCAACGCGGAGGAGGCGGTGCGCATCGCACGTCTCGCGCGCGAGGTGTGCCAGACGGACTTCGTGAAGGTGGAGATCGAGCACGAGTCGAAGTACCTGCTGCCTGACAACGAGGAGACCATCAAGGCCACGGAAAAGCTGGCGAAGGAAGGTTTCGTGGTCATGCCGTACATGTTCCCGGATCCGATCGCGGCGAAGCGTCTTGAGGACGCGGGCGCAGCTTGCGTGATGCCGCTCGGCGCGATGATCGGCTCGAACAAGGGCCTGCGCGCACGCGATTTCATTGAAGTGATTATCAAGAATGCCAACGTTCCGGTGATCATCGACGCGGGCATCGGCCGGCCGAGCCAGGCCGCGGAGGCCATGGAGATGGGTGCGGATGCGGTGATGGCATACACGGCGATCGCATCCGCCGGCAACATTCCGCTGATGGCGCGCGCTTTCAAGAATGCGATTGAGGCCGGCCGTGAAGCGTACCTGTCCGGCCTGGGAAAGGTTACGGAGGACCACGCCGTCCCGTCCAGCCCGACGAACGAGGCCGACTACATCGGCTGATTCGCGCCGATTTCGTACGATTCGTGCACTAACGTTTCGCACTGTTTTATTGCGATTACACGACGAGGGTCGGTGGAAACGCACATTTTCGCAAGGTTTCCACCGACCCTCTTTCGTCGGATGCGCGGCACGTAGCGCAACACGCGCATGCCACGCATACCGCAGCGACAGGCAATACGTCTACTTCCCTAGAGCCGCCTTCAGGTCGCGGTTCTGGAAGCGCTCGTGCAGCAGGCAGTAGCCGCCGAACGCAACGAGCCAAACCAGACCGGCGATCGCGGAACCGCGCGTATCTGCGGACAGGAACAGCGTGACGTACACGAACACGTAGAACGCAATCGCAATCCAGTCGCACACCTGCCATGCCGGCATGACGAAGCCGTCCGGCAGGAAGTCGGTGCTCTGACGGTAGCGGCGGTGAGCAAGCATCGTCAGAATGTAAATGAAGATCACGACGGCGCTGGCGGCCGAGGCGAACAGCACGAACGCGCCGGAAACGCCCGGAATCGCGTTGATCAGCGGGGAGAACAGAATCATGCAGCCGGACACGATAATCGCCTTCGCCGGCACCTTGTGATCCGACACCTCACCGAGGCGCTGCATAGCGGGCGATTCGGAATCCTGCGCAAGCTGGTATAGGTGGCGGCCCGCCGAGTAGATCAGCGAATTGAGTGCCGACGCGGCTGCGGTGATCACCACGAAGAACACGAGCGCGGCAGCCCAGTCGAGGCCCGCGTACTTAAACACCATGATGAACGGGGAGCCGAACGAGCCGTCCGCGTTCTGGTGGAAGTTGCGCCACGGCACGATCGCCATGATGGCCACGAGCGCGCCCACGTAGAAGATGAGGATGCGCATGATCAGCTCGTTGACGGCCTTCGGTAACACCTTGCGTGGGTTCTGCGTTTCGGATACGGTCACGCCTACGAATTCGATGAGCTGGTAGGCGAAGAACACCATCTGGAAGCTCATGAAGAAGTTCATCCAGCCGTTCGGCGCAAGCTGGAAGCCGTCGGTAATGTTCGTAAGGCTCACAGTGGCACCGGAAACCGTGCCGTCCACGCCTTCGATATGCGTGGCCGGGTAGCTGAAACCGAGGAACAGCATCACCACGGCGGTGACAATCAGACCCACAATCAGCGTGATTTTGATCATGGAGAACCAGAATTCCGCCTCGCCGAACACTTTCACGGCAATGAGATTGATGCCGGTGAGCGCCACAAGGAAGCACAGTTCGATAAGCCATTTCCACGCGTTGAGGTCTATGCCGAACGTGCCGAAGAATGTGACGAAATAGGTGCTGACGGCTGTGATTTCGGTCATGCCGGTCAGGATGAGCACAATCCAGTACGTCCAGCCGGCGAATTTGCCCCACGCGCGGCCGAGGTAGCGGGTGATGAAGTTGATGAACGTGTGCTGGCTTGGGTCGCTGTACATCATTTCGCCGATGGCGCGCATGAGCAGGAACATGATGAGGCCCACGCCGATGTACACGAGGATGATGCTCGGTCCGGTCAGCGCGATCGACTTGCCGGAGCCGAGGAACAGGCCGGTGCCGATGGTGCCGCCGATGGCGATGAACTGGACGTGGCGGTTTTTCAGGCCGCGTTCCATGTCGTTGTCTTTGTCGAGGCTTTCGATGGATTTGATTTGCGCGGTTTCCGTCGCTTCGGACGTGCTTGTACCAGTTTTTCCGGTTTTCGTATTCCCAAAAGTCATAATGTTCACACCCTACCGCGTCAACCGCACAATCTCTGCCGTTGTTCGTACCGCGAAATGCGCTATATGTGGCAGATTCGCATCTTTTCCAAAAAAAACGCTTTGCGACGGGTGGAGTCAGCTTGCCAAGGTTTTCAGCCTGCCACGGAGCGATTCGTTTTCGCGTTCCAGCTCGTTGATACGCCGAGCCTGTTGTTTGATGATGACAAGCGCCGTCTCGCTGTCAAGGCCGCCGCTCGCGCTGAGAGGTGCAGGCGGCACGGCGATGGCAGCCGCATCGGACGGGACGGGCACGTCAGCGGATATACACCCCCCCCCGACACGTTCGCCCCGTCCAGCGAATTCGGAGCATTTTCAATATTTGCCTTATCGGGATTGGCGATTCCTGCGATGTCGTCGAGTTTCTCCTTGCGCGTCACCGCATGAACATACAGGTTGACGAGCTCCGTAATGATTTCGCCGTTACTCATGTTACTGCTACCGTTCACGGATTTGAGGACGGCAGCCTTCCAACGCGCCACACTTCGTTCTATACGTTTATACCCAATCAGTTCCGGCGGCAATCCCGCCTCGCGGAAGATTTTGGTCGGCGATTCCCCCGCAAGATACCGTATGACACACACCTGTTTGAAAGCGTTGGAGTACGTGATGCGGTCTTTCGACACGTTAGCCACCGCCGGCAGATCCCGCAACATTTGGAGCTCTTCCATGCTGAATGATCCTCCACCGCGCATCGTTTTACCCCCTTTGCTATACCCCGTGATGAAGCAAGTGTATATCCGACTTCTCACAAGCAGCTTTTCAAATATTGCTGACCGTATATCACTTCAACCGGTCGGTCACACGTCAATGCGGGCGATTATGGAATATCCACAACCGCCCGCATTGACTTTTATTGCGCGTGAGTCAATTCACAACTCACTCACACCGAACGCATGCGCTCAGTACGTGCGGCGACGGCTCTTGACCGCCACAGCCACGCCAGCGCCACCCACCAGCAGCGCCACGACCGTGAACAGCACGGTTCCCGCAGCACCAGTCAGCGGCAGCTGAGTGACAGACTTGACGTTCAGCACGGTAGCGGTGGCATTCGCAGTGGTGTTATTGACCGGTTGGACCTGACGAAGGGCATCCGGCTCGAAGGTGATGAGACCTTCATCTGTGATCTCCACATTGAAAGTGACCCTGAAGTTCTGGGCGTAGCCGGTCGGAGCCTGAGTCTCCACAACCGTGTAGGTTCCCGCCGCAAGACCCGCGACCTTCACCAAACCATCATTCTCAGTAGTGAACGTCTTGGCATCATTCTGATCGGAAACAAACGACCACGCACCGTCCTCAGCCTGCTTAAGGAACTTGCCCTCCGCATTCTTGACAACGAACTTGGCGCCGGCTAGAGGCTTGGCCTCATTCCCTTCCTTGCCAATCTTCGTGAACTGGAAACCGTAGGTCTTAAGGACAGTCTTGCCTTCACCGCTGGTACCATCCTTGGTGGTGATTGTGGCCTTGTTGTCCACACTGCCGCTCAAGCCATCCAACGCATCCTTGGTGACGGTGCCCTGGTACGACACGACGATCGTCTTACCGGCCAGCGTTGTGGCATCGGCAAAATAGATGGTCGTGGTGGTGCCGGATTGAGCATTGCCTTCCTGCGTTATCGTGTACAGACTGTGATCCACGGTAGTATGATCTCTGAACTGGACCTTGAAGTCACTCGTTTCCGCAATCCGCAAACCTTTGGACGCGATATCGGTAATGGTAAAGGGGTACGTATCCCAGCCAGCCGCAGCATGAGGAACCTCCGCGGCCACAGTGAAGTCCACGGTGTCGCCCACCTTTACGCTCTGACCGTTCACATCCACGTCATTCATCCGGGCGAACTTGAGCGGCTCGTCGGTCGGATTCGCGTTCTTCGCGTTGAACTGGCCTTCAGTCGTGATGTTGCCCTGACCGGTCGTCGCATCGGCAGCAATCCTCAGATTGGACAGTCCATTGACGGTGGTGGCCACCACAGCCGGAGTTCCCGACGTCGCAGTCGTTTCGCCAGCCTTGGTGAACGTATCCTTCACCAGATACCAGCCTTCTCCGTCCACATTGACCGCCTGGCTCGTATCTGCCTGATCCTTGGTTACGGTCAGGCCAGTACCATCAGGTCCTGCCGGCGGAGTAATTCCAGCCAAGGTCTTGGCGAAGACACGGAGCTGATCCGCAGTGAACGTCGCCACATAGGCGGCTGGATTATCCTTGTACTCTGTCGGGATGCCGTTGTGGCTTCCATCAGCCGCGTCAGCAGCGGTGGTCACAGCTCCCTTCCATGCGTCAACCGTTTTCACTTCGACCGAGCCATCGCCAGGATTCTCAAACATGGCAAACTTGTATGGCGTGTACGTATGGCCTTCCTGTGCGTGGTTAACTTGCAGCAATGGAGCATCATCAGCCTGTGCGGCGGCGACGCCGATGGCCATGCCGCTCAGCAACGTTGCCGCGGCGGCCAGCCCTGCGAAAAGCTTCCTCATCTTCATGAGAATCTCCTCTTCCTTGATTGTTGGTTACTGTTTTCTGCAATCGCGGGAGGCGGGAACCCAACGCGCCCCCGCGATCCGCAAATCCTGTGTTATTCAGCTGAGCCGCTTCTTACGTCTCCACTGGTCGGCCGCAGCGACGGCGAGCAATGCCAGCACGCCAACTCCGCCGGCCGCAATCTGCCACCATCGTTCCGCACCCATGCGGCCCGTCAATGGCAGTGACGATGCCGAAATGTATTGGTTGGTGAACAGCATTGGCTGGGTCTCGTCCCAATTCGAACCAGCGGCACCATAATCGGTTTTCAGCTGGGTCACGGATTCGACAACGGCCTTCCATTCACCGGACGTTCCGTCTTTCATCACGGACACGACCGCCCGGTATTCCGCCTGCGAGTAATACATTGCGGAAGCATTACCAGCGTTCTCCGTCACAAGATATGTGTACTCGGCTTCACCTGCGTCATACGTGATGTCGCCGAAGTAAGCAACGTGATCGTCAGACGAATCGCGTTTCACCGTCACCGTGCACGCCGACTGGTTCTTGCAGGAAGCTGGCATCGGCGCGTCTGGATTGGAATCGTCTGCCTTCAGCTTGAAAGTGAACTCGTCGGAATCCTTCCAATCGCGGCCCTTCAGCTCCTTCTGCACGCCAATCGCATGCGTCAGCATGGTCTGCTTCAACGTGTTGGTGATGATCACCGTGGCTTCCTGCGATGCCGTGGATTCCGGCACCGTCACCGCATTGCCGTCAGCAAGATTTCCATCGCCGACCTTGTGCTGGTAGGAAGCCTTCCACAAGTGGCTGTCCGGTTCGACTTCCGTCACCGTGTACGTCTTTTGGGCGCCTGCCGGAATAATCACGTCGGTGGACCATTTGCCGCTATCGTCACGCTTCAGCGTGACCGTCTTATAGGTATCGTTGCCCTGTTTGATATCCACCGTGATGCTTTCCGGCTTGTCACCGTCTCCACTCCACTGCTTTTCGATATGCAGCGTCGAGGAAACCACCTGGATCACCGGATGCGGATACGGATTGCCGCCGCATGCATGATCCACGCCATCGGCCGAGTACGCCAGGCACGCGGAATCGTTCGTATGGAAACCCGGCTGGTTCGAGGACGTGGCGTTTCCCGGCAGATCGGTGTTCGCGTTACCCTTTACGCCGTCATATCCATCCTTACCGGCGTTCAGGTTGGCGGCATACTCGTCATACGCTTTCTGCGTGGGTTTCACGTTGTATTCCAGCGTGTATGTCACGTTGTTGACCAGAGGCTTCAGGAATGCGACCGTGAATTTCTTCGTGCTCGCGTCATACGTCAAGGTGTAATCGACATTCTTAGTCAAGGAGACCACCTTGCCGGAAGCATCCTTGGCAACGACCTTGTAGTTGCTATCCGCAAGCTCGACATAGCCGGAGAGCGTGTCCTCCATGGTCACCTTGGTGTATGCGGACGTGGTAGTCTCACTTTTTTCAATCTCGTCGAAGATGGTATTCAGCTCCGAAGCGTTCGTCGCGCTTTTATAATAGCCGGCTTCGATATTCCCTTCACCGCGCTGGTTGTATTTCGTTGCCTTTGGGAAATTGCTGGACACCGCATGCATGAACTGGTTCTCGTTGCTGGAGAGCGAGGACGGGTTGGCACTGGCGAAGATGCCGATGGAATACACCGTGGCGCCACCATCTTTCAATTCCTTGGCAGCTTCGACGGCCTTATTTGCCACTTTACCCTCGAAGCCACTAGACGATGTAGGCGAACCATCCGCGAAAAAGATAACGACCTTCTTCGCATCGGTTCGAGCACTAGCACTGCCCATCACCTTGACCGCACGATTGAATCCATTGTCGGCGCGGGTGGCGCCAGCGGCTTTGAGTTTGCTGACTTTGTTCTTCAGACCGTTCATATCCGCAGTCAGATTGCTAACGATTTGGGAGTAGTTGTAGGTGTACCCACCACTTCGGTACATGTCATCCCCGATTTTGTCCGTTTTATCGCCGGCGAACTTCACCAGTCCAACGCGAACCAGTTCGGAACCGGCCTCCGTATTAGTATTCGCGGCTTCATCAAGAAATGCTTTAACCGCTTCTTTCAGTGCGTCTAACCGCTTGGTCCGATCCGTCTTACTCATCGGATCGTCCATCGAACCGGACACATCCAGCACCAGCGTGAAGTCGATCGGCTGGGTGGTGGTGACCGTGGTGCTGTTGACGGCGCCCTTCACATCCACATTCAGCGTATAGGTGCCGTCATTGTTCTTCTTGATGCGCTTATGCTTCTCCGGAGCGCCCAACTGGGAACCGGTCTCGTTCTGCGCAACCGACTGCGCCCGATTTGCTCGCGCAATCGGTTGAGCGGACAACGTAACTGGCTGCTCATCAGATTGTTGTTCAGATTGTTGTTCAACCTCCTGCTCAACCCACTGCTCAGTCTCTTCTTTCGTTTCTTGTTCCGTTTCTTGTTCGACTTGCTGGTAAGCCTCTTGATCTGACGGCTGCTCTTGCTCTGACGGCTGCTCTTCTCCCACCATCAAATTTTGTTCCACCGGCTGTGAATCCTCTTGCCCAGATTCTTGCAATACCGGCTGCTCGATTTGTTGTTCCAAGGCTCCCGTGGCATCTTCCGCCGCCGCTGACGAAGCAGTGACGCACCCCACGCCGGCGAGCATTGCGACCGTCGCGACGGCCGCAATGACACGACGCGTGAACAGACCTGTGCCCCTCGCCCTGTTTCGCTCAAAGACGTGTCTCATACGTCAACCCCCTTGTACCGTTAAGCGATCGGGGAAATACCTTCCTCCTTCGACCGGTATATTTGATGCGTCTTCGCTTCACATACCGTCCGACAATCGCTTCGTTGCCTAAACCTTAAGGAGAAAAACAGAGGGATACACACCCTCCCAACGAGGTAATCAAGGGGATATACTTTCCTTGAAATCGCACATATCATCGCGATTCTAGAGTATTCTTGCCCCCGTAAATCGCGATGCAAAAACTATAAGCAAACGTTGTCATGCCTCTTTCAGAATTTTCCCCGACAAAAAAGCATCTGTCAAGTGCAACATTAACGCCATCAACCCCTAGTTGCGCTTTGGCCACCAAGCGGCATGCCTACGGACATACCACGGACAGCGGAGCAGCCAAACCAACAACAAACCGACCAGCAACGTGGCAGCTGACACCACGCCCGCAATCACACGCACATCTTTTGCCGCATCATCCTCCGCGGGAATCTCTTCGGGAATGGCGGAACGTAATGCCGAAACCAACAGACGATGCGTATTCACACCGTACGGAGTGCATGTCATCAACGTGACCCGATCCTCGCCAGAGGTAATCTTCAATTGCGATGTGTCGTTAGGTTCGATTTCGGTAATACGATCCACCATATAGCCAAGCGTATGGCCCATCACATCGATATAGAAGTAATCACCAACCCGCATCTCATCCAAACGCGTAAACATTGAGGCTTCAACCAAACCCCGATGTCCGGTAATCACCGCATGCGTATCCTTGCCACCCACCGGCAGACTACTGCCATACAAATGCCCCGCACCGGACGCAAGCGTCTGCTCCGACGTGCCATGATAGATCGGCAAATCTACAGAAATCTTTGGAATGCGGATGGAACCCATCACGCCATCGCCAGTATCCAGCAAACGCTGGTATTCCGCGTCTTTGGAGCTAGCGGAATCCTTGTTACCATCGCCAGTGGCGCCTGCGCCCGTCGAGCTGGAACCGGAACCGTCGCTGGAGTCGGACTGATTGTTGTTGTACAACTCGGCGAGCGGATCCTCAGCCTCGCCAATCACCGGCTGCCCCGATTCGGCGAGACGCTTGTTGTACGCCCCAGCTGCGGCGAATGCCTCGTCGGCCTGCGGATACGGCCAGCCCGCGACGCTCTGCTCGGAACGGGCGGACGTGCTCGCCAGCTTTTGCGCGGACTGGTATTGCAGCACTTTCGGGAAAAAACCAATGCCGATTGCGGAGAAAATCAGCACCGCCGCAAGCACACGCAGGGCAATGGATCTACCCACGTCGGCGCGACGCTCGCGAATCTCTTCGGACACATCGGTCGCCTCGGCGAACGTCGGCGGAACGTAGGTGCGTGTATCTTGCGACCCGCTGCTTCTCGACCCGCCGCACGTGCCCCCTCGCAAAATGCCTGCCATCAGTTTAAGCCCCCTTGAACCACCTAGTACAGGGACATTATATGGCGTTCCGGACGGACTTTGCACCCTACCTAGTGCGCTTAAGCATGAGCGATTTTCTAAAACTATACTTCTATGACACTGGCTTGGCGGCCAATCTGCTGGGCATCGGAAGGGCGACAGGCCACTGTACGCAGTCGAGGTCAAATCGTCCGCCACGTACCGGCCGAGCGCTTTCGAGAACCTGGAGGATCTCGCGCCGATCATGGGAGTGGACACAGACCATCGGTTCGTCGTCTATGGCGGCAGCGAATCCTTCCCCACACGGCACGGCAAAGTGCTGGACTTCGACAGTCTCGAGGCTTTAATCTCCTAATCGGACCGATCCCCGGGCCTATCTGGCTTATAGATGGCGGGTGTTGGACGGGAATAGACAGTTCGGGGGCATGTTTTGTACCCCTGAACTGGCAAATAAGGCGCACCATCCGCCATCTATAAGCTAGATAGCATAAGTCAGGCCTCAGCGGAGGCAGGATTGGGCCCGACTTCCTTGTCCAGCTTGTTGCGCAACCTCACCACATCGCGCTCGAGCTCGTCGATACGACGAGCCTGCTGCCTGATAATAATGCCGGCCGTATCACCGTCGAACAGTCCGAGAGACAACGGATGAACGTCATTCGACGCAGCCGTTGCGGCAGGCTTCGGCTCAGTGGCCGTATTGGCGATGTCTTCAAGACTCCGCCTCGTCGCCAACGCACGCTTATACCGCGCCGCAAGCTGCGCTATGATCTCACCATCGGTCATGGTGTCGCTGCCGCTCACCGACTTGATGGCCGCATCCTTCCACCGCGCCACACTGCGCTCGATACGCTTGTAACCAACCAATTCCGGCGGCAGACCCGCTTCACGAAAGATCTTGGTGGGCGACTCCCCCGCAAGATATCGGATGGTGCACACCTGTCTGAATGTGTCGGAATAGGTGATACGATCACGAGTCACATTGGAAACAGCCGGCAATCCACGCAACAGCTGAATCTCCTCATCACTGAATGCTCCCCCACTGCGCATCGCAATACCTCCCATTGATGCTTCGTTGCTTTCTTTTGCGGATGTGCCTGCGATTCTATGGCCCTCCTTCCGTGCAATACCCCCACTTCACTCCCCTGACTAACAGCCCCCATAACGGTTCACGTTTCCAGATTCCGTTTGTTGCAACACATTCCACCGAAACTCCTTATACCCTCGAAAAATGCAATGCCCACCCACATCGGGTGGCATGTCCAAAGCAACGTAATATGGCGCAATCCAAGCAATCCCACATGAAATACAGAGCAATACAAAAAGGCCGACCCATAATGGGTCGACCTTAAATCACTCCGAATTGGTGTTCTTAACGAACACCGTCAGAGATGGGCGATCAGGCCTCGGCGTTCTGACGAGACTTGATGGCGATGGTCACGCCAGCGCCAGCCACGAGCAGAGCCACAACGGTGAACAGCATGGTTCCCGCAGCGCCGGTGAGCGGCAGCTGGGTGATGGACTTGATGTTCTTCACGGTCTTTTCAGACGTGTTGACCAAGCCAAAAGCATCCTCATCGAAAGTGGCATTGCCATTCTCGTCAATGGTGACAGTGAACGACGGCAAGAAAGTGTTCATATAACCCTGCGGTGCCTGAGTCTCCGTAACCGTGTAAGTACCTGCCTTCAAGCCAGAGAAGGTGACGTTACCGTTGTCGTCAGAAATCTGAGTCGTGCCGTATTCCTGACCATTCATGGTCGGAAGCACACCAGTCTGGCCGTCAGCTACAGACAGCTTAAAGGTTGCGCCTGCAAGGGCTTTACCATCGTTATCCTGCTTCTCAAAGTTGAAAGAGAACAGCTTAGTAGTTACGGTGTCATAACTACCGTCATTCTTAACCAGCTTGTTGCTCACGCCGTTGCCCGTGGCTTCGGAGTTCACCACAGCCTTGTAAGTAACAACAATGGTTTTACCGGCAAGTTCAGCGAGCTTTGTAGGAATCACCGTAACAGTGAACTCATTAGTACCGTTACCCTTATAATCGGACAAGCTGCTGAAATCAGTAGTGAAGTAATCCGCGAAAACAACAGAATTCCCATCAACGGTTGCGCTGAAAGAATCAGCCTTGACAGTCAGGCCAACGCTTGGAATATCGTGGAAAACAAACGTTTCCGGCTTCGGGTTAGCCACATGACCCGTCAGGGTATAGGTCAGGGTCTCACCGACAGAAACACTCGTCGCGGAGACAGTCTTGCTAGGCTCTTCGACGGCAGAATTCTTGAAATTCACCGTAGTGCCCTTCGTCGGATTAGTGAGCACACCATCCTTGACTTCTCCAGAAGAGACAATCATTGGAACAGCCTTGGTGACGCCAGCAGTCGCATCGGTGTTATCCACGACGAGATAGATACCAGCTGGCAGCGTAACCGTAGCCGAAGTGCCATTCACAGTGAATTCCGGAGCTGGGGTGACAGCAGCCAGATTCTGCTGCTGGGCCAATGCTTCAGCAAACTTACGAGTATTTCCTTCAGCCCACGGACGAGTAAGCGACTGATCAAGTTGCCTATCAGCCAAGGCCGCAGCAAGATTATCGACATTATCCTTATTGTAGGATGCGCCCAAGGTCCTGCCCAATGCCGCGTTCACCGCGTTCTTGTTGGCTTCGTTGGTCTGGACACCATATCCAGCAGAAGTACCGGTGCCATACTGAACATAATCGCCAATCTTGTAGAAGCTCAGCTGACGATTAGTCAACTGCTCAGCTTCGTCAGCGGTGAACGTGAACGTTGCGGTATCATCCACCACTGTGCCATCAGCCTGTGCGCTGGTTGCGCCCAGGGCCATGCCACCCAGCAGCGTCGCCGCGGCGGCGATGCCGGCGAAAAGTTTCCTCATCTTCATGAGAATCCTCTCTTCCTTATTGTTTGATTACTTGTTTTTGCAATCGCGGGAGGCGGGAACCCAACTTGCTCCCGCGATCCGCAAATTTTGATTTGCCGACCGGAATGCCCTCAAGCTGGCAGGCATTCCGGCCTCACACAGCAACTCAGACGAGTCGCTTCTTGTTATTCCAGAGTTCGGCCGCTCCGATAAGCAGCACCGCAAGTCCGCCGATCACGCCACCGACCAGCAGCCACTGGCGTCCCGTCGCACCACCCGTCAACGGCAGCGCCGACACCGCCACATACGTATTGGTAAATTTGGCGACATCCGCAGACTGATTATCAACAGGCTTGCCGTTGTCGTTCTTGACTTGCTTGATGCTCACTGTTGGCGTGCCCATATCGGCAGGAACCGTCACGGTTACCGTGTATTCCGCCTGGGAATAGTGCAGGCCGGCAATGGCGTTGGTGAGCTTGGTTTCCTTCACCGTGTAGGTGTAGGTGCCATCGGTCTTGTATACGATCCTGCCGAAGCTCGCCTCGTGATTTTCGGTATTCGTGCCGATCGCGACGGAAGCTGGATCATCAGGCAATGGAGCGTTCGGAGTTGGATCCGTGCCGGCAATGGCGAAGTTGAAGGAGTCACCATTCTGCCATTCACGACCGCTGATGCTCTTGGACACCTTGATCGAACCCTCAGCCAGAGTCGACTTCTTGTGAGTGTTGGTGACAGTGACCGTCCACTTCTTCACATTGTCAGCCGTATTCGCATCGGGCTTGGCTTTCCATAGCTCGTCGGCAGTGATTGTCACGTCTTGGCTCTCGTAAGAAGTTTCGTAGCCTGTAACAGCCTTTTCGACCACCTTATAAGTGTGACCGGGAGCTAGGTTTTCGAAAGTTGCCTTCCATTTCGTATCAGCCGTTGCCGTAGCTTCGCGTCCCGAATCTTTTCCATCAATCTGCAATGTAAACGTCACCGATTCAGGATTGCCTTCTGCGCTTTCCTCGCCATCAGCATCAGCCCACTTCTTCTGCACTGTGATGGCACCGGTCTTGACCTGATCGACAGGCTGTTCCGTATAAGACGTATCCCTGCAGGTGTGCGTTTTGCCGTCACCCGAATAGGCCAAGCATGCGCTGCCGTTGGTGTAGAAACCAGGCTTATATGCAGACGTGGCATTACCGGCAGCGTCGGAATCTGCGCTACCAATCACACCGCTGTAGCCATCTATTCCAGCGTTCTTGTTCGCCGCATAATCGTCATACGCCTTCTTCGTAGGCTTGATGTCGAACTGCAGCGTGTAAGTCACACCGTCAGGAAGTGGCTCCGTGCTTTTCGGCGATGCGGTAATCGTCTCACCATTCACCTTGATATTCCATCGCGCAGTTACGTCAGTGCCATCATTGGTAACCACTTTTGCGGTTTTTTCAGGATCGGTATCAGCAAATTCAGCATATTTCGACAGCGTATCCTGAATGGTCACGCCGGTATATCCGTTGGTGGTCGTAATGGTTTGCTGAATGTCTTCGAAAACCTTCGACAGTTCAGAAGCCGTACTGGCGGTCTTGTAATAGCCCTTGTCCGAGCCGCCACTAAGCGTTACACCAGACGAATTATCCCAAGCAATACTTCCATAATTCGGATAATTGCTGGACACCGCATTCATAAACACATTGGCTTTGCGTGTCTCATTTGACTGCCGATTGCACGAAGTTACGCTCGTTTTAGCACCAGAGAAGATGCCTACGCTGTACACACCAACATTCGCACCTTTCAGTTGCTTAGCGGTCTCCAATGTATTGTTCGCAACAGTATTGTCGAATGCCGTACTCGTAGTCGGCACACCATCGGTAAAGAACACTACATACTTGATTGCATTAGTTCGCGTGTCCTTATTCAAGGTGGACTTAGCTTCGCTGAAACCAGCCGCAGTATTAGTGGCACCCCAGGGATTTAAGTTGTTGACCCTAGTTTTCAGTTTCGTTACCTCAGGCGTAAGTTCGCTTAGCGTAGATGCAGAGTCAGCAAAACTCACCAACGAAACCCGTACTCTGTTACCAGCGTTTGCGATTGTCTTATTCTGCGTATCAACGCCATTCAAGAAAGCGGTCACTGCCGTCTTCAGCGCTGCAGAGCGAACAGGATCATCGCCTCCGCACGATTCGAAGTAGTTGGGCTGATAACCACTCATGCAGTAGTTCATCGAGCCGCTGTTATCGAGCACTAGTGCGATGTCGACTGGCTGGGAGACGGTTTGCGAAGTGCTGGATCGCTTGCCCGTCACGTTGAGGTTCAACGTGTACGTATCGTTGGCACCCTTCTTCTTGGCGATGGTCTTATGATGTTCCGGAGTTCCCAAAGGATCCGGATGGGCAGTCACCGTGAAGTGGCCCTGCACCGTATGATCGGCCGCAACAGTCATGTCAACGTAACGACGTTCACTTCCATCTGTCTGAATTGCAGGGCTGGAAACAACCGTGCCATTGTCAGTACCTTCGAATGTCACGTCATACTTAGACCAGTCACTTGGATTACCTTCCAAGTAGAAGCGAACTATCTTCCTTTCGCCTGCGCTAGCGAGGATCGGCAAAGTACCGCTCTCTGCCGTATTCGATGAAATCGGATCCGATTCAAGACTTCCGGCTTCATTATTCGAAACACCAGCCTTAAACGTTGTATTCGTGTCGCCACTCGCCAAACCATTTACAGTGACCTTCGCAACAGCCTGCGAGAAAATAACGCCGAACGCTGCGCCCTGCCTAGAGCCAGGACCACTGTTCTTCATCTCAATAGAAACCTGAGTTGGAGTGGACGTTGTATACAGACGAATGCCTTGAGGCACGCTGTCTCCATCCTTACCCGTGCAAGTTATGGTTTGATTGTTATCCGAAAAATGCGGATCACAGAAACGGTAATTGCTATCGCCTGTTGGATAAGATCCCAGTTGCGTAATCGCGGAACTGGAGGTGTACACCATTTGCTCGTTTTTGTTAGTGCTTTCTGCATCCGCCATAACGAACGAATACCGCAGATTAGATACATTCTGACCGTTTTTAGTAATGGTGATATCTGAAAGCCGTATCTTCGAATCGTTCTGATTTTCATCGTTTTGATACAGCGCGGGCTTGCTTCCGGTTGGGAAATCAGAATATCCCTCAACACCGAAGATTGCGTGATGTCCAGCTTCACCTGGGTGTGCTGCACGATTATCCCACGTTGGCACTTCACTGGCGACGACCGTACGATTGCCGGAATAATGCGCGGTGAATGACATGGTCAGGCCACCGCCGAGATTCATGGTCATTTTTTGGCCGTCGCGTTTTTTGGCGGTTTCTGAGTTGAACTTGGACATATCAAGCCAGCACACGCGCTGCAAAGCATTCGTTCCAGCGTAAATACAGTTGGAATCAGTGACATCCGCCACTACGGAAGGGCTATTTTGCTCGGCGTTGACAGTTTGCGGATCGGACTGCGAAGCGGTATCAGTCTGCGAGTTTGCATCCGAAGATGCAGCATCTCCGACATTTGCCGCATTCGCCGTGTTCACGCCGGCATCCGCACCAGTGTTGGTATCGGATTCAGTGTCTGCGGTACCGGTGGCAGCATCGCCCGCATTGTCTGCAGCCGTGCCGTCCGTAGCATTCTTGCCATCAGTCGACTCGTTAGCAGTAGTCGCGCTTTGATCCGTGGCGGTTTCCACAGTGGCCGACGTATCTTCCGCAAGCGCGGCGGAGGTGGTGGCGTAGCCCATGCCACTCAGCATGGCGACCGATGCGAGCACAGCCACCATGCGTTTGGCAAGTCCTCCCCTGGGCTTCGCCTCATATTCATGTGCATGCCTCATGAGCATCCCCTTAATCCTGTGCAATCACACGTCTCACGACGCGTAACCTCTCTTCATGCCAGGATTTGCGATATCTTTTACGTGCCCGAATAATCCTGACAGTGCTTCAACTCTGGAAGCTAGAGGAAAAGGGACCGCCATGCGTACACCCTAAGTGCGGGAAAGTCGGGTATCGCACAATCGATGGAAATTGCTGAATTGCAACACAAGTCACCCGCGAAAAGCACCCGACGTCACCGCAAAGAAACGATGGGATAATCACCAAAATGACGCTTCTTCATACTTTCGTAACCATTAGTCAATAATGGAAATCACGCATTTTTTGTGCGCCAACCACGTTTTTATATTCAAATTGCATGTCAGACACGCCTTCATGCAGTAGCCACGTCAGCCGCGCTTCGGCCACCAAGCCGCATGCCTGCGAATGTGCCATGGCCGCCTACGCAACCAAACCAACAGCAGACCAAACAGCAGCGTTACCACCGACGCCACAATCGCAATCGTTCGCGCATCCTTCGCCGCATCATGCTCCGCCGGCACCACGTCGGGAATCGGCGAGCGCACCGCAGAAACCAACAGTCGATGCGTATTAACGCCGTACGGGGTGCACGTCATCAACGTCACCCGGTCCTCGCCGGGAACGATTTTCAGCTTCGACGTATCGTTCGGCTCGATTACGGAAATGCGGTCCACCCGGTAGCCGAGCGTGCGGCCCATCACTTCGATGTAGAAGTAATCGCCTACGCGCATCTCATCCAATCGGGTGAACATCATCGCGTCCACAAGTCCGCGATGCCCGGTGATCACGGCATGCGTGTCCTTGCCGCCCACCGGCAGACTACTGCCATACAAATGCCCCGCACCGGACGCGAGTGCCGACTGCGACGTGCCATGGTAAATCGGCAGTTTCACAGAAATTTTCGGAATGCGGATAGTGCCCATCACACCGCTGCCGGAATCCAGCAGGCTTTGATATTCCGCATCTTTGGCGCTGGCGCTGTCTGATTCGTTGGAACCGGATTCGCTGGACCGCGAACTGCCCTGCACCTGGGAGAACGGGTCTTTCGCTTCGCCGAGAATCGGCTGCCCTGATGCGGCAAGCCGTTCGTTGTATTCCTTGGCCGCTGCGATTGCGTCGTCCGCTTGCGGATACGGCCAGCCCGCAACCGCACGTGCGGATTGGTCCGACGTGTTCGACAGTTCGTGTGCCGACCGGTATTGCAGCATCGCCGGAAAACCGCCGATGCAAATGGAAATGACGATCAACAGCGCAGCGGAGACACGCATGGCGACGGTTTTCCTACGACGGCCACGCCGTCTGCGCATGTCGTCGGAAACGTCGATTATCTCGTTGAAAGACGGTTCTGCGCCTTCCGTACGTTCCATGTTTTTCATACGTTTCGCACGCATCACTGGATGAACTTCCGCAGCACGCGTTCCAGCTCGTCGATACGCAACGCCTGCTTGGCTATCAGCATGTCGCATTTGTTGATGGTCAGCTGCGCCTGTGCAAGTTTCGACAGCATATCCTGCGATGCGCGCGATTCCTGCAACTTGTCCGAGCCTTGCGATTGCACGCCGTTGCTTCCCGACGCACCAACGTTTCTCGTCGCGACGTCGCTTCCCGACGTCCCTGCCGCGCCAGCGCCATAAAGATCCACCACGGACTGATCCACATCGTCTCCGCGCAGTTCGATGGCTTCCAGCTCGTCATCACAATCCTGCATGTAATGGTTCGTATGTTCGTTCCTGCGCTTGTTCCGCTCCTCCTGCTGCTTCCAGCGCGCGATGCACCGTTCCACGCGCTTGTAGCCGATCAGCTTGGGGTCGAGACCCGCCTCCCGAAAGATGGCCGACGGCGATTCGCCCGCGTTGTACCGGCACATGACCTCGACCTTAAAGCGATCGGTATACCGGATATGGGATGGGCTCACGCTTTTGACCGCTGGCAGGCTGGCCAGATACGCACGCTCCTTTGCTGTGAATTTGCCATCAATCATTTTTTTACACCCCCTAAATCGCCTAAACAGCTCGATTCAGCATCATATCGGGCTCTTTCCATTAACACCCTCGTTAAAACCCTCGAACGAAAAACCCATCCCCTTCAACGAAAAGAGGGGACCAACCTTCAAACAAAACAGTTCCGCCATTTTCCACGGATAATAAAAGCTCATAGACCACCCCCCCCCCATAAAATTAACAAAAACTTAACCTCACCCCCAGCGCGTCATGGGGGTCACCGCGTATCCGAGCACCGTCACGCAGACTCACTAGGCTGGAAACATGACGCAAGAGCTCGTTTCATTGACTATCATCATGGCGGTGGCGGCCGTCAGCCCAATCGTGGCGCAGCTGATCCCGGGCAAGTTCATTCCGCAAACCGTGCTGCTGCTCGCCGCCGGAACCGCGCTCGGCCCGTACGGACTAGGCGTGATCGAAGTAAACGACGCTGTGAAACTCTTGAACGAGCTCGGCATGGCGTTCCTGTTCCTGCTCGCCGGCTACGAAATCGACCCCAAACGACTCGCCGGACATCAAGGCAAAGTCGGACTGCTTACATGGGGAATCACGCTAGGCCTCGCCTGGCTGGTTGTGACATTCCTTCCGTTCTTCACCAAGCAAGGCATCAACGGTGTGGCCACGGTAATCGCACTCACCACCACCGCGCTCGGCACGCTCATGCCGATTCTCAAGGAACGCAACCTCGAAGGCACCCCCATCGGCGACGCCATCATCTCGTACGGAACATGGGGCGAACTCGGCCCAATCCTTGCCATGGCCATCCTGCTATCCACCCGAACCGGCTGGCAAACCATGCTCGTGCTCGGCGCGTTCCTTGCCATCTGCCTACTGTGCGCGATGCTACCTACGAAAGCACTGAGAACCGGCCATCGCCTGTACCGTTTCCTTACGGAAAATGCGAACACGTCATCGCAAACGCTCATGCGACTGACCACATTCCTACTCATCTTCCTTGTCACCATTTCCGCACTGTTCGAACTTGACGCGGTGCTCGGCGCGTTCGCCGCGGGCTTCATCCTGCGTTACATCATCCCCGACGGCAGCAAGTCGCTGGAAATGAAGTTGGAGGGTGTCGGCTACGGCTTCCTCATTCCTGTATTTTTTGTGGTGTCAGGCGCCGCGATCAACGTGCGCGCCGTGGCAAGCCGGCCCGCACTGCTCGTCGCGTTCATCGTCATGCTCATGCTGATTCGCGCGGTGCCCGTATATGTTGCGCTATCGCTCGACAAACGCAAGAATCCGCTGTCATCGCATCATCGCGTCACCGTGGCCCTGTATTGCACGACCGCGCTGCCGATCATCGTCGCCGTCACGTCGCTGGCGGTGAAGGTCGGCACAATGCAAAGCGACACCGCGTCGACACTGGTCGCAGCCGGCGCGATTACGGTGTTCCTGATGCCGCTGCTCGGCTCGATCACGTATCAGGTGGCCGACATACACCCCGTCACCGCGGTTCGGGAGATTGCGCACACGCCATCCGATTGGCGGACGATCGTACGCGAACATGCGCAGGTACGTGCGCTGCTGCACCATCAGGACCGGCTCAAGCGTATGGCGGAGACGTTGAAATCGCTGGAAAAGCAGGAGGGGCTGAACGGTTTGGACAGCCGTCGCGCCGAACTTGTGGAACGTGCGCGCCTCGAAATCGACCGCCAACTCAAGGAACTCGGCCTCGACCCGCAGCTCACCACCCAACTCCCCCACAACTACCGCTACCCGAAGAACTGAGAGGGCTTCGGAGGGGCGCTACTCCACGGACTTGAGGGAGCTGATGGGGTCGATGCGGTCGAGGACGGGGTTGACGAACAGCTGCACGAGCAGCGCGAAGGCCATGGTCGCCACGGCCGCGATCACGTAGCTCAGCGGCTTGACCTCCACCTCGAAATACAACGAGGGCATGTTGAGCGCCATCGTCAGCATGCCGCCGACGAGCCGGCCGAGCGGCAGGCCCAGTATCACGCCCATGACGGTGAGGATCATCATCTCACGGTTCACGTAATGGTGCACTTCGCGGTCGAAGAAGCCAAGCACCTTGAGCGTGGCCATCTCGCGCACGCGTTCCGACACGTTCGTATTGGCGAGCGTGAACAGCACCACAAGCGCCAGACCGCCGGCAAGTGCCACAATCAGCGCCACCACCGCGCCCATGAGGTCGAATTTGAAGCTGTCGGCCATGTGCGCGCAGCTTACGGCCTTCATCACCGAACTGTCCTCTTCGAGCGATTCCGCATAGTCGGTTTGCGAAGTGTCGGAGCCGGAGAGCTTGGCGAGCATGGCGTTCCACGTCAGAGCCTCGGAATCCTCGGAACTCTTGGAATTCTTGGTGTTCTTCGTGTCTTTCGAGTCGAAAAGCTTGGCGTAGTAGGTTTCGCTTACGTACACATCCGAGCCGATGAGGTTGCGATTCACCGCGCTCACCTTCGCCGTCGCCTGCACGCCGTCGCCGTTGGTCAGTCGCACCTTGGAACCGGCCTTGACGCCCAGCGCGCTTGCCGCCGACTGCGCGACGATCACGCCATCGTCATCGAGTTTCAGCGAACCGGTTTTGCCGACGCCGGACGTGCCCAGTATGCCGGACGAGACCGGCTGCAACGTGACCATTTCGCCCAAATCGGACAGATGCTTTTCCGGCACCGCGACCAGCTGGATGCTTTCGCTGCCGCTGCTGCCGGCCTTGCCGCTGTCACCGTCGCCACTGCCCGCAACCGTCAAATCGCCCGACTCTATGCGCACGTCAAGCGATGACGTGACGCGCCCGTCTGACGCGACTTTCGTGCGCATCGCCGACGCGTCCGAATCGTCGGAAACCACCATCAGGTCGTACTGGTAGATGTCGCGGTATTGCTTGATGCCGAGGTCTGCGACGGTGTCGTTGATGGCCAGGCCGCAGACGATCAGCGCGGTGCAGCCGGCCACACCGCCGACCGTCATGATGAGGCGCGATTTGAAGCGGAAGATGTTGCGCGCGGTCACTTTGCCGAGGAAGCCGATGCGATTCCAAACCGGCCGAATCCGTTCCAACAGAATGCGCGAGCCGGCGCGCGGCGCTTTCGGACGCATCAGCGCGGCGGGCGTCTGCCTCATTTCCTGCACACACGCGTAGATGGTGGCGGCGAGCACGCCGACCACGAACAGCGCGATGCCGAGCGAGCCGTACAGCCAGTCGTATTCCAGTCGCAGGCCGGGCATCACATACATGCCTTGCAATACGACCAGCAGGAACGCAGGAATGCCAAGGAAGCCGGCGATCAGGCCGAGGCCGCCGCCGATGAGGCAGGCGAGCAACGCGAACAGCAGGTAGCGCGACGCGACCGCCAGCCGCCCGTAGCCGAGCCCCACGTACGTGCCGATGAGCGAGCGGCCCTCTTCGACCATGCGCGCCATGGCGGTCAGGCTCATCATCACGGCCACCAGCAGGAACACAATCGGGAACGCGTTGCCGAGCGATTGGATGGAGTCGAGGTCGGATTTGAGCGCGCTGAACCCGCCGAGCGACTGCCGGTCCTGCACATACCAGCGTACTTGCGGAATGCTGGTTTTCAGCTCGTTTTCCTTGGTTTTCAGCGTTTGTTCGGTACTTGCCTTCTGCTCGTTCAATTGCGATTGCGCCTGGTCGAGCTGCTGCTTGGCTTGCGTCAGTTCGGGACTAGCGGCGATGATGGTTTCACGCATTGTTTCACGCGTGGTTTCGTCAAGTTGGGGGGTAGTTGCACCTGCGGCCGCCGCCGCACCTGCGTTCGCGCCGTTTGCCGCAGCTCCCGCAGCCGCCGCGCCCGCCTGCATGCTGACAATCTGGTCGACCTGCTGGTTGAATTGCTGCCGATTCGCGTCGATTTGCGACTGCGCGTCCGCGAACTTCTTGTCGGCTTCCGCACGCGCGTCGACGATCTTCTTGTTGCCCGCGTCGAGCAGTTCCTGCCGACGGGCCTTCTGGCGGTCGGTTTTCACGGTGCCGTCGATGCGGTCGGTCACCTGCTTGACGGTGTTTTCGTACGATTCGTCGAACGTGCTTTCGGCGGCCGCGCCCTTGACGAGCAGCGTGGCGGACGTGTAGAGGGTGCCGGTCACGCCATCGGACGGCGCGAAGAACGTGTAGTCGGTGGTGGCGGTAGAACGGAACGAGGTCATGGCGGAGTAGCCGTCCGGGTTGCTCAGGTTCTGCGGATCGAGCACCACGCCCACGATGGTGAGCTTGGTCGGGAAGCTCGGAGCCTCGTCCGTACCGCTCGTTTCATTCGTGCCGTCCGCACCGTTCGTATCGTTCATATCGGAAGTATCGGAGGAAGCCGATTCGGGGGTTACGGTGAGACGGCTGCCGATACGCTTGCCTGAATCGCGAATAAATTTTCGGGTTACCGCGATTTCGCCGGCTTTTTTCGGCATACGCCCGTCCTGCAAGTATGGCTGGTCGATGCCGTCCGTGCCGATTTCCTGCATGGTCGCCGACTTGCGGCCGTCCAAATCGAACGTCACT